>ERZ773067.39-NODE-39-length-84118-cov-11.812878_pt1 | contig 84118 bp, 59 predicted proteins | sample MGYA00580622_ERZ773067 | MGnify/ENA primary metagenome ERZ773067 (study PRJEB29015, sample SAMEA2737998) | human oral metagenome | biome: human oral; feature: human-associated habitat; material: dental | place: China | collected 2113 ...
CCTCGCTGCACTACCGCAGCGAGGGGGCGCTCCCCTTTTTCCCTTTCCTCCTTCTCCTTTTCTCCCTTCCCTCTCCACTCACCCTTCGTTCTCCTCGCTCCAGCGAGCTCTCCTCTCGCTATCTAAGTCGTTATCCCTTGGCTCTCCCTTATGAGGCGCAGTACTTCTTGTTTGCCCTTCGCTTGGCCATCAGTGCGCTCGGCGGAGGCACGGGCGGCGAGATCACCAGCGGCACCGTCCTCCGTCACATCTTCGCCCACTGCTGCATTGGTAAGTCTGGGGCAGCCGTTCAGCGGCGGAGAGACGTGCTAGCGAGAGGAGCGAGAGGATAGATAGTCGTACTCACGCTGATACCGTTCGCGTCTGGTGAGGTCCTTTGGTGAGGGGGAGGACAAGCGCGAAAGGTCCATATTGTGACGTAGGTCATGCAGCTTAACGGCTCTCGCTAGAGGATGCTCACCTATGGCCCGAATGTACGAGGCCCTATCGGGGGAATTATGATGATTGAGTAGGTGCAGAGCTGTGGCCAATTCCTCCCGGTCTTCTTTGCCTAATCGCTGTTGCGCCTCCTCCTCAAGTAAAGACAGGGTCTCCTCTACTGTGTGGGGCGTATCTTCACTGGCGTCATGAAGATAGCCCACCACGTGCTCTTGCCACGTCCTTCCCATAGAGGCAACCGTAGAGAGATGCCCCTCGAAGTAGTCCAGCCCAGCCTTATCGACCTGACCCTTATGCAAGCGCCTAGCTAGCGCTGCTGCTGATGTTATCCAAATGTTCTTCTCCATAGATCAACTTTTCTTAGGAAGCACCGCGATGAATGATGAGCAGGAGGCCTTAGGGATGACACCCAAGACTATTGCTTTTCTAGCGACAAAGGGTATCCCACTCATGTTGTAGGGCACCGAGTACTTGGGAGTAAAGCCAAGTATCTCCTGCTCGAGCTCGCTCAGAGGGCGCTATTGAGATTAGTTACCTATTCCTTGGGGATGTCCTAGGCTTAATGTGCGATGCTTATTCGTCGAGCCCCAGGGGAATTAACTTATCCTCTTGTCAGTGCTAGCAAATATAGGAATAGAAATCTATTACCTCCCCCGAGAAGGGATGTAGCCCCCAATCTACACCAGCGTTACACCCGAATAGCCAAACTTCTGGTCTTTACCTTGTATTATGCTCATCGACCAGTAGGAGCCAGCTAACAAGTAGCAGCGAAAAGGGGAAGACGCTCACCGCGAGCGTCTTCCCCTTTTCTTGGAGCCTTCTTCCTTAGCTGCATAAATGCCACCTATCCTAAAGGCTAGGCTCGTTAATACTGCATCTCTGCTACCCCTCTGAATCCCCATACACCGAAACCAGGATACGTACATGTCGAAGCGAAGCTAGCAAGGCAGCGCGAGACAAGCCCTGCGCCAATAAGCCCCGCACAGCAAGGGAAGGCCTCCGAGGGGTATCAGTCAGTGCGCTGAGTGCCGTCAGTCAGAGGCGTGAGGGATAGCAGTCAGCGAGCTGATGGATGCCCCTCGCGGAGCTGGAGCAAGGCAGTCAGGTCGCGGCGCGGCTGTTTACCCTTCGCTGTACTGCCTTTCTTCCTTTACTGAGCGACTTGGGGGAGCTTCGCAGCGTATACAGATCCTTGTTCGAGGTCATAGGTAAAGGTCGTTACCTTGCCTAGCACTGTGGTGCCCTTGGGTGAGGGGCGAGGGGCTCAAAGCTAGAGTACTCATACTTGTGACAAGTAGTCACACCACAGATGAGAACTAGAAGTCAAGAGATTTGATTACCTTCGAGACGTACATTCAACTTAATAGCTACTTATTCAAGACATAACTATGAAGCAACTCAAAGTACTAGAAAGCGACCTCGTAAATGAATGGTGCATGCCAGATGGGAGTCCTCTAGACGATAGCGATAGACAGCTGTTAGAACGCTTTATCGACAAGTACTATCGTGCTAAGTCTAAAGTAACAGTCTATCGAGGGACCTTTGATGTCAGTAGGTACGGTGTAGACTTAGATAATATCGGGCCATTATCTGATATGCTGTTCATGCTGGGGGAAAAGGCCAATCGCTACGCACGGGATAATGACTGGAAGTTTGATATAAACGATGTTAGCGACAACGTCTTCGCGGAGCTCTTCGACCGCTTACACGAGATTTTTACATCCTCAGCCGAGCCAGAAAGATATACCTCTAGAAAGGAATTCCTTAAGGAGAACCCAGGAATTAAAGGGTTCTTCGAGGCTCCTGGCAATAAAGATAAGTTTCTCAAGAAGATCAAGGGCTTAGCGTGTAGGGCAGATGTAAAAGACTATTACGTCGCACTGCTGCATGCCTTTGACGCAGGTAGGCAATTTCCTGCGTGCTATATGATCTCGACGAGCAAAAAGTATGAACAAGCTCTAAGCTTTCTTAGGGGGAAGACTAAGAAAGATGAAGGCATCCTTATCATTAGTTGGGTCCCAAGCTCAGAGCAGGATCGCTTCTTGAAATACCAAGATCTGAATGAATGCAACAAGCAGATCGAAAGCCTGGACTTACCTGTATACAAGTCTTCTCCCTTTCCCGAGGAAGACGAGATATGTATCAAGGCAATCATTCCTCCTCAGTATATACTTGGCTATATTCACACAGAGAAGAAGGCCTTTATCCCCAATCCTAACTTAATTGAGATGGTGAGAACATTATACCACCACCTTGATAGGAAATTAAGCAGAGCAGAAAGAGAAGATACGCCTAGAGGGAAAAAAGAAAGAGACCCCATAAGTGCTATAATCACTGAGGGTATACCCATTGATCAATCTGCCTTTATGAAGAGATTCGAGGAGGCAAAGTTCACAGGATATGCCTATATAGAAGGAGAGGGAAAATACAAGGAAGTTAAACGAGATCATAAATAAGCTACCCCTAAGTTCAAGACGTTTAGGGTATGCTTGCCTACCGTGCGAGCTTTGCCCTTGACGGGAGATAAGTAGCGCGGCGAGCAGCTAGGGCAAGCAGGACAGAGAAAGGCGTAGCGCCTCGTCCCCAGGTGGGGGCGAGGCGCTACGCCTTTTTGGGAGGCTCCCGCTGAGGGAGCGAGGGGAGGGCTAGAAGATGTACTTCAGACCGACCTGAGCACGCCAGCGAGAGTTGATGTCGCTGTAGCTCCAGGGCTGCTTAGTAGCGTGGTTGAACTCGTAGCTCCCGTCACGCAGCACGGTGATCGGCGTGATGCTGCTGTAGTTCACATAGGGCTCCATACCCCAGCCGCGGTTCAGCAGGTTCGTCAGGTTGATGACGTCGGCGTTGAGCTGCAGCGTGTGACGGCGGCCGCCTACGTTGACGAAGAAGTCCTGAGCGAAGTGCAGGTCTACCTTGTGGATGAAGGGAGCGACGAAGGCATTACGAGGTGCGATGCGACCTACGTACTGAGCGATGTCGGGATTCTCCTTGAGGAAGGTAGCGTAGTCCATCGCAGAGCGCGAGCTGGAGGCCATCGTCGAGGGCAGGTAGGCTAGGTCGTTGCTCGTACCATCGCCGTTGATGTCGCCATTGTAGAGGATAGAGTAGCGAGGACCCGACTGGCCGTTGTAGATGAGGCCGATCGTGGTGGCGAAGTGCTTGGCGTACTCGACGCGGTAGTTGAGCTGGGCGATCAGGCGGTGGCGAAGGTCGAAGCTGGAGTAGCTGACTTCGTCGGCGTTGATATCGTTCGAGTAGTTGAACTTCCAGTTCGACTCAGCCTGGCTGGAGAGCCCGTCATTGCCGACGACAGCCGCACCGTAGGTATAGGCTACCGAGGCATCGAGGCCGTGACCGAAGTCCTTGCTCAGCGTGGCGGTGAAGTTATAGGTGTAGCCCTTATTCGAGTTCTCCATCATGATGACGGAGGAATAGAGCTTGTCTTCGCGACGTGTATAGGTGGGACGCACCTGGCCAGGAGCGTGGGTGATCGCCTTGTCTGGGCTGAGGGCGAGGTTGCGGTAGCGGATGTTGTTCAGGTTCTTGGTGAACATCCCCTCGATCGACGCCTTGACACCCCAGGGAAGGTTAGCCTCGAAGGCGAGGTTGGTACGCCATACCTGAGGGTAGGTGAAGTTCTTCGCCACGAGGTCTACCTCAGTGGAGCCAGGGACGAAGTTAGCGTTGCTCTGGGCGCTACGTGGGTCAGCGCTGAAGCGGACAGAGCCGAGCGTCTTGTTGTTGCCCGCGTAGAGCGAAGTGCGCTCGACCTCGATGCCCGAGTTGGAGAAGCTATTGGAGATCCATACGAAGGGCACGCGACCGGTGAAGACACCCGTACCCCCGCGGATCGTGTAGCGGCGGTCCTCATCTACCGAGTAGCGGAAGCCGAAGCGGGGAGAGAAGAGGGGCTTGATGCTGGGGAGGTAGTGGTTGGTCACGTCGTACTCGCGAGCGATGTCGCCACTATTGAACTTCTTGTTCTCCGTAGGACGGTCGAGGAAGAAGGGAGCATCGACACGCAGACCGTAGGTCAGGCGCAGCTGGTCGTTGACCTTCCAGTCGTCCTGTGCATAGAGGCTGACCTGGCCAGCGTGGAACTGAGGCGACCAGAGGGGAGTACCCGTCACAGCGGTGTTGACGCGGGAGAGGTTGTAGGTCGAGGGACCCACTTCACCAGCCGTGCCTATGGTCATGAAGTCCACGAGCCCAGGCTGTACGATGGGACGGCCTCCGGCAGGGTTGGGAACCTCGCGGTTGCGGTACTCGTAGGTGCCGTAGAGGTTATTGATGAAGAGGTTGCGCATACGGAAGAACTCGTTATGCGTACCGAAGGTGAAGGTGTGGTTCCCAGCGCTGAGCGTGAGGTTGTCGGTCAGGGAGAAGATGTCCTGATCCAGCTCATTGGCCCCCGAGAAGGGGTCGGTACCGGCGAAGATACGACGGCCACCACTGAGGTTGATCGTCACAGAGGGGAAGGGCTTCCCAGGGAAGCTGCGCTTGTCACGGATACCGCTGTAGCTAGCACGCAGCTCGTTGGAGACGGTGCTGGAGAGGCGGGAGTTGAGCTCGGCGACGAAGGTGTTGGTGACGCTACGCTTGGTGTAGCCGTAGTTACTGAACTTGAGCTGCGTGGCGCTATTGCTGAAGACGTAGGGCTTGTCATCGATGTGGCTGTAGCGCAGGGTAAGGTGGTGGGCCTGGTTGATGTTCCAGTCCAGACGCAGCAGCCCCTTGTAGGTCTCCTCGGGGATATCCTGTGCCTTGTAGCCACCCGCGTCGTAGCCGAGCTCCTGGAGCTTCTTGGCTACCTGCTCAGCCTCCTCGACGGTGATACGGGAGAGGCCATCGCCAGGGATGAAGGTAGCGGGTGTGACCTTCTTGACGTACTCAGCGTTGGCGAAGAAGAAGAGCTTGTCCTTGATGATGGGCCCGCCGAGGGTGAAGCCGACGGTGTTCTCATACTGCTTGGACAGCTTGGTGCGCTTAGCCACATCCTTGCCTGCGGTCGATCCGTAGAAGTCCTGATTGTGGTAGAAGTCATAGACCGAGCCGTGCAGGCTGTTGGTCCCAGACTTGGTGATGGCGTTCATGCCGCCACCCGTGAAGCCCGACTGACGGACGTCGAAGGGGGCGATGACGACCTGTAGGGCATCGATGGCCTCGATGGAGATAGCGTTCTTGCCGCTCTGTCCGAGCCCGAAGACGTCGTTGTTGACAGCACCGTCGATCTGGAAGCTATTGAAGCGGCTGTTGGCGCCAGCGAAGGAGCCGTTACCGTTGGACTGCGGTGTGAGCCTGGCGATGTCCATGATGCTGCGTGATACGGTAGGCACGCGCTCGATGTTGCGGCGGGAGAAGCTCGTCCCAGCGCCCGTCTTCTGGAGGTTGAAGGCACTGCCCTTCTTCCCCGTGACGACGACCTCGGTGATCTGCGTCGCACCGTCCTTCAGCTTGACATTGATGGTCTCGGTCTCGCCGAGTGCGAGGCTGATGTTATTGAGGGTAAGGGCATCGTAGCCGATATAGGAGACGGTGATGCTGTAGGGGCCTCCAGGGCGCATCCCGACGATGCTGTAGTTCCCCTTGGCGTTGGTCACGGCGCCATAGGTCGTCCCCGAGGGGAGGTGCTTGGCGACGACACTTGCGCCGATGAGGAGTTCCTTAGAGGCCTGATCCGTGACCGTACCCGTGAGGGCCGAGGTCGTCACCTGCGCCCAGAGGCTGGACGAGGCAAGGCAGATCATCGCCAGGGCGAAGAGACGAAGTAGAGACTTCTTCATACGCTTGCTTTTGTGAAGTGGTGAGAGGTAAATTAGATGGTAGTGGCTACGCGCTCGCAGCCTATGCTAGGTGTGGGACGATGCGTCCTAGTCACTAGGAGTCATCGCCTGAGCCCCCGCCCTAGGACTAGAGGGGGGATAAGTAAAATACGGATACCCACACTCGTCTCCTAGTGGGGGCGAAGGTGTGGGTATCCGTCATATTAGATCGAGTACATCTCCGTGGAGCGTGAGGTCTCGATTATTCTGCGCTTGCTTCTTCCTGTGCGGGTGCTTCTTCCTGTGCGGGTTCAGCCTCTGCCTCGGCAGCAGCCTTAGCCTCAGCCTCAGCCTGCTTCTTAGCAGCTACGGCAGCAGCCTTAGCCTTGTTGGCAGCCTGCTCTGCCTCGAGGGCAGCCTTAGCAGCGTTCTCCTTGTTCTTAGCCAGGCTAGCCTTGACATTGCTCAGCTGGCCGTCCTTCTTAGCCTTCCAAGCCTCGAACTTAGCCTCTGCTGCTGCTTCGTCGAAGGCACCCTTCTGTACGCCGCCCTGGAGGTGCTTCTTCAGCAGGACGCCTTCGTGGGAGAGGATGCTACGAGCGGTGTCGGTGGGCTGAGCCCCCGTGTTGAGCCAATACAAAGCGCGCTCGAAGTTCAAATCTACTGTGGCAGGATTGGTGTTGGGGTTGTAGGTACCAATCTTCTCAATAAACTTGCCATCTCGTGGCGCTCTACTGTCTGCGACGACGATCTTGTAGAAGGCGTAAGCCTTACGACCGTGGCGCTGCAATCTAATCTTAGTTGCCATTTAGTTGAATCTAGGTTAGTAACTCTTGCTTACTTGCATTAGTCGCCGCAAAGATACTCCAAATACTGGAGATAGCAATACTCCCGTAGGGATGTGCCGCCGAGCTCCCGTGGCAAGGCCCCTTGGCTCGGGGGGCTGGGAATGGATAAGGCGCAGCGCAGCACCTAGCTAAGGGGAGCCGCCCTGAGGGATATCAGTCAGGTGACTGAGGGACGTCCGTAAAGCACGTGAGGGATACCAGTCAGAGGTACTGACTGGTATCCCTCACGGAGCGGGAAGCTAAGCGGGACGGTGAAGCCCCCTAGCTGCGGACTAGCGGATGATCTTGCCCTGGCTGTCCTTATTAGAGCGCGAGGCGACCTTGATCTCGAAGTCCGAGGTCGTATTGTCGTCGTCCACGAACTTACGCCCGTCCCAGCGGCGCGACAGCGCCAGCCCCGAGATACGGGGGTACTCGTTCTTCGGCGTATTGCGCGAGGCTACCTCCGTGACGGCGTTGTAGCCGCGGTCCAGCTTAGTGGGACGCATCTGGTAGAGGCGCTTGGGGCAGATGGTGATGCAGTCGATGACGTGGCTGAAGGGCACCTCGATGACGTAGAAGTCGGCGAAGCTGCTACTGGTGACGGTGATGTAGTGCAGGTAGCCGCGGTGTCCCTTGCTGTCCTTGTGGTTCTTGGCAAAGTCCTCCTTGGTCCACGGCAGGCGGATCAGCGCCAGCCCGCTACGCTCCGAGACGTCGTGGAAGTTGTAGGCGGGGGCGAGCTTCCCGTAGCTATCCGTATAGGTGTAGATAGCCTCGAGATCGGGTACCTTGGGGTTGTTCTTCCCCTTGGCATCACTGGAGAGGAAGGCGGCATTGGTCCACTCGAAGTCGGCCTTACTTAGGTCGAGGAAGGCCTCGTAGCCGTGGTACTCCTTGATGTCGAAGGGCTCATCGGGCTCGTCCTTGGAGGCCTCCTCGAGCTCGCGGACATAGTTCGCCTTGTGGTCGATGGCGTACTTGGCGATGACGACCTCCTGCTTGGGCTGGATGGGGTGGTCCTTGCCCGTGCCGGGGAAGCACATCATGCTGCCGACGCCGTAGTACTGGTTGACGAAGTTGTCCTTGGGGGCGAACTGCAGGCTCGTCGAAGGGTCGATGGCGTTGGAGCAGAGGGCCAGGCCGTCGAGGTACTTGACCTCGTCGGTGGGGTTGTAGATGACGATGTACTGATCGTCGTCGTACATCTGCTTGGGAGAGAGGTAGCCGTACTTCTTGGAGTCGCGCTGCCAGTAGTGCCCGATGTAGAAGACCTCCTTGATGATGAGGTGGTCGACACGGCTGCGGGCGTTGGATTGCTTCTTGGGCATCCCGTTGCGGGTACAGCTGCTGAGCCCTGCCACGAGGGCGAGCAGCAGGTAGAGGCCGTAGCGGGATAGGCTATGCTTGGTCATATATATACGGGGTTAGGGAGCTTGTCTAGAGGAACCAGTTGCCGAGGCCTGAGCCACCGCCCACGCCATGGGTCTGTACATTCTGCGCCGCCTCGAGGGCCTCCTCCGAGCGCAGACCGATCTCCTGCCCGAGGAAGTAGTAGAAGGGGTCGTTGGGATCGATCGTCGTCGGGTCGGTGTCGAAGCTGCTGCAGAAGACCTTGATCGGGATGTTGAAGCGCAGCACATCCTTCCACTGCGAGTCTGCACCGTACTCCTTCGCTTCGTCCGGGTTGTGCGCGTCGGCGCAGATGAACTTGCTGAGGAACTGGTAGGTCGAGTGGCGGCTGAGGTAGGTGTCGCGTGGGATGAGCGCCTTCTTACCCTTGGGACACTTCATGACACGCACGGAGAGGTAGAAGCGCGGCAGGAGGTAGGTGGGGCGCGTGTAGCGTCCGCCCTGCCCCGTTGTGGGGTCTACGCGGCGCGTGATCTCCAGCGGCCAGTCGCGGTGGGCGCGGTCGCTCTCGTCGGCCTCGATGTCGAAGTTGAAGTGTCCCTTCAGCCCGACGCGGTCCTGGTCGTAGGGGCCTACCGCCCAGTTGGCATCGTCCTTGGTCAGCGGCGGTAGGAGGCGCTGGTTGAAGAGCTCGCGCACACCGTCCCCCATGGCGTCATGCACCCAGGTATCGCGGTAGGTGTACTGGAAGATGCTGGGGGTCAGCTTCGCCCGATCCTGCCAGGTGGACTTACCCGCGAAGGTGGGTGAGGGGATGGGCTTGGGGTCGATCGTACCGCCCTTGACCCACTCGCCGAACTGGTCACGGCCTGGGCGCCAGGTGCCACGCACGTCCATCACCTCATAGGGCTGCCCCTTGTCGTCGACCTCACTGACGGTGAAGAAGATCTGGTACTGGTCGGACTGCTCGAGGATACGGTCGTTCATCAGGCGCCCCTCCTTATCGAAGAAGTAGAGGACGAGCCCCCAGCGCTTGAGCTTCCCACCTATGATGCGGATGTAGTCGGGGCCTTGCTTGCCCTCGCTCTGCTCGAGGTAGGTGACGGTGCTGCTGCGCTGGATATCGACCCGAGGCCAAGGCCCCATGCCGTTGTGGATGATGGCGAACTCCTCCTGACGCCAAGGGGCATTGTGGTAGACGAAGTTGCCGTGCACCATCCCTTCGCTGCCGTGGGAGTGGCCTTCCTTGAACATCACCAGGCAGGTCGCCCAGTCCTTGAAGGCGCCCTCAGGGTCGGGATTCTGCAGCGGCTCGCTGACCTTGACCTTCAGCAGGCTATCGACGTAGCGGTCGGCGCCGCTGTGCGGGACGGCCTTAGCATTGAGGGGGCTGTCCTCGTAGTCCACATGGACGTTGCCGAAGACGAAGCTATCGCAAGACGTGAGGAGGCTACAGAGCCCCAGCAGCGCCAGCGCGGATAGAAGTATTCTATTCATCTGATCTTCTCGGTATAGTGGGTGGAGGGGAGGTGACTACATGAGTACCACATTGTGCCGGTACTGCTGGAGGTAGCTCGCGGGCGAGGAGAGGAGCTGCCAGAGCTTCGTCTTGTCGACCTGGGGGTAGTAGCGCTTGACCGACTCGTAGCACTTCTCGGCTCCGTCCTTAGCGTCGGCGATCACGCGGATAGGCAGGGGGTAGTCGATGTCGAAGCTATCCCAGCCCGGCTGTAGCTGGTTGAAGTCCCAGAGGTAGCCTTCGTTGGAGTTAGCCACATTGCCGTACTTGGCGGGCTTCTCCGTCTCGCCGACGATGCGGGACACCTTATTCTGGATATGGCAGATACGCACCTGGAGCTGGAAGGCTAGGTTAGCCTTGCGGAACTGCATGACGCCCTTGAAGCCCAGTCGGTCGCGGGGTGTCCCCACGTCGAGGCTACGGCTCTGGCGCAGGAAGCCCACCGTCTCACCATAGCGCTGGCGTGGGGCGTCCGTGTCTGGGTCTACGAAGTCATCGCTGTAGCTGTCGGTGAAGGTCTTGCCCAGCTCCTCCTCTACGGGATCCGTGTCGCGGTACTCATAGGTGAAGAGCTCAGGGGTGAGCTTCCCCAACGTCTGTAGGTCGATGCCCTTGTAGAGGCGGTAGGTCTTGCCGTCCTTGGCCGTGTAGGGCTCGGCGTACTCAGGCTTGCCCGAGACCTCGATAGAGCGCCAGGCGAGCTCCTGGCTGTAGGGGACGAGGTTGCCGCCTAGGGTGTAGTTCTCTGGGGCAAAGATGTTGCTCGTGGAGAACTTAGAGGCGAGCTCGGCCTTCCCCCCCTTGTCGCGGAAGGTATAGCGGTCGTAGTACAGGGGTTGATCCCCGAGCGTACGGGGGTAGGCCAGGTAGGTGGCCTTGCGCGTCTCGGTCTTGCCGCCCGAGGTGAAGGCTTGGTTCAGCGAGCTATTACCTATGCCGAAGAAGTGCTGATGCACCAGCAGCGTGGCGTTATCCTCGTCAGGGATGGGATAGCCCTCCTTGCTGCGCTTGAAGGGATAGCCTGAGAACTGGTGGTTGATCAGCATCCCATTCTGGTCGTAGTACTTGAGCTCGAGGCCGTAGTAGAGGTTATCGGAGACGACGACGTCGAAGTGGTCACGCTCCGAGACGATGGTCATCTGTCCCTCATCGTCCTTGGCGATGTCGATCTCCTGCATCAGCGGGATGTTGTGCCCGTCGCCTACCACGTGGTAGCTGGCGTAGGTCTGGACCTGCTCGCTGCCGTCGGGGCCGACGCCGATGGTGGCGCCCTTGACCGCCACGCGCAGGATGGCATGGATGGCATAGATCTGCTCGTGGCCCTTGACATCACGCTCGATGGAGGAGGCGGGTGCCTGGATGAGGCCCTTGAAGAACTCATCCACGCGGTCCTCCGAGCAGCTCGTCAGCAGCAGTGCCCCGAGGGCGAGGAGCGATCCGTAGAGTGTCTTATTCATATCTAGAACTTGATGAGGGTACGTAGGGAGAGGTTGATACCACGCTCATGGGCGTAGTAGCGGAAGCGGTCGGTGTACTCCTTGTACAGCGCGTTGAGGATGTTGTCCCCGACGAGCATAAACTTGACCTCGCGGCGCTCAGGCAGTCGGATGCCGAACTCTAAGGTCCCGTTGAGCAAGAAGTAAGGGTCGGGCGAATCGGAGACCAGGTCCTTGTCGGGGTCGAAGCGCGTCTGCTTCGTCACGTAGAGCCCCGAGAGCGAGAGCGAGCCGTGGTACTTACCTCGCTGCCCGAAGCTCCGCTCGTAGGTCCCCGAGAGCCCATAGCGGTCGGAGGGCATGAAGGGCAGCCAGCCGCCACGCGTCCTATTGCGCGCTAGGATCCACTCGCCCTTGCCCACGAAGGTCAGCCCCGGCATCGCCTGCACCGTAGCCTCGATGTCGCCGCCGTAGAGGCGTACGTCATCCTGATCGTAGACGAACTTGGGGTACTTCCCGCTCGGGTGATTGTGATAGCGCTCCTTCCCCTGCCCTATATGGTCGTAGATATAGCTGTCGATGTGCTGGTAGAAGGCGCTTGGCTCGATGGAGAGCAAAGGCGTGCGGTAGCGTCCGCCGAGGACGAGCTTGTAGCCGCGCTCGCTCTCCAGGCTCTTATTCCCCACGACCCAGTACGAGCCTTCCTGCAGTCCGATGGCGTAGAGCTCGTTGATATCCGGTGGGCGCCACGACCAGCCGATATTGGCACGCACGTCCCAGTGGTCGTTGAAGGTATAGTGTGAGGCTAGGCTGCTGGTGAAGTTGCTATAGAGCTTGAAGTCGTCGTAGTAGGTATAGTTGCTGAGGCTCGTATAGCCATTGACGCTCATCACGCGGAAGTCGTAGCGCATCCCGAGGGCGCACTGCAGGGCGCCGAACTGTGCCTTGTGCAGCACGTGCCCACCCATGGTGAGGGCGGCGAAGTTCGGCACGAAGGCGGGCTGCTTCGTCCCTGGGTAGTTGTAGTTGGTCTGGTAGGTGCCTGCCGACCCTACATCGGTGGTCATGCCCCAGCGGTGCCAGCGTGCGTGCCAGCCTAGGTCGACCTTGAAGGTCTTGAGGATCAGGTCCTGCATCGGCACCCAGCTCCACTCGGTCTTCTTACGGTTCTCGAACTCCTGGCGGAGGTTCTCCTGGAAGGAGGCCGTGACGTCCACCTTGTGGTCATCATTGATCGTCCACTTCAGCTCTCCCTTGAGGGTGAAGTGCTGCGACTGCTGGAAGGGAGGCTTGATGGTATAGGAGAAGGGGTAGAAGCTCGAGGGATCGGGACGCCCGTACTCGAAGCGCTTGGTCAGCTGGTCCAGGTCCGACACCTTACTGGCGTAGTAGATGCCGCTGCGCTGATAGTAGAGGCTGGAGAGGAGCGTGGCGGTCACGCGGCTGCCGTGATAGCCGAGCTGCCCCGAGAGGCTGATGGTATTGTAGCCCGTATTGTTCAGTACATACTCTGCGGTGCTGTAGTCTCCGCCGCGCGTGTACATCCCGTGCAGGCGCAGCCCCCAGCGGCGGTAGCCCGTCTCGAGGGTCGTCGATCCGCTGAAGCCGCGGGCGTTGGTATCGTAGCCCACATTAGCCTTGCCGCTGAAGTGCAGGCGGTCCTGCCCATGTGGGAGCGGTGCGTCATTGAGCAGGACGACGCCCCCCATAGCCCCGAAGCCATAGCGTACACACTCGGCGCCCTTGACGACCTCGACCATGCTGGAGCTGGTGTAGTCGATCTCGGGGGCGTGGTCAGCGCCCCAGCTCTGACTCTCGAGGCGCACGCCATTATTCATCAGGAGGATACGGCTGCTGTGCATGCCCTGGATCACGGGCTTGGCGACCGTGCTCCCCGTGCTGATGGAGCTGACGCCTGGTATGGTCTCGAGCATCTTCGCCAGCGAGGTGGCGCCCCCCTTCTCCAGCTGCTCACTACTGATGCGTGCCGTCTGCTGGAGCTGGGTGGTATGGCGCTGTCGCGCCGTCACAGTGACCTTGTCGATCTCGCGTACATCTTCCTTGAGGAAGAGGGTGATGGGCTTGCCCTCGGTGGGCGTCAGGCTGCGCACCAGCTTCTTGTAGCCGACGGAGCTGACCTCTACACGGAGCGTCGTGGGGAGGCTGCGGAAGCGCAGCGTGCACTGCCCCTGCACGTCGGTAGAGTTGGGACTAAGCGCTCCAGAGCAGCGCACGATAGCGCCGATGATGGGCTCTCGAGTACGCTCGCTGCGTATGATGAAGGAGAGCTGGTGCTGCTCTGCCTTAGTCTCGAGGTAGCTCGCTGTCCCGGGGTCGGCTGCCAGAGGTAGTGGGCAGATCAGGGGCAGGGCTAGGAGCAAGCCACTGAGCCCGTAGAGACGAGTCCAGGGGATGCATTTAGGTACTTGTCTAGCTTGCATAGATATTCATTTCATGATGTTGCGACGATCGGTCCTGGTGGCTAGGGGCCAGGCGGTCTTGGTACGAGGGCAAAGATATCCCAAGGCTTTGAGCCGTTCAATACCCAGTAGTGGGTAATTTTGTCTCGCTTCCCCCCGCGGAGTACCAAGTAATGCCGATCCCCTGCGGCATTTTGCCCAAACAGCCCTCGCCGCCCCCTCCTCTAGCTCCCTTCCTTATCCTCCTCGCCAGCCCGTCTAGCCCCTACCCGCAGCCTCCGTCGAGGGGCGAGTGTGCTCCCTAGCGTGCCCAGACAGGGCAGCCCAGCACACCCTGCCTTCGCCGCCCCTCGGACACAGCGCGCGGACTGATATCCCTCACGAGGCTGAGGGACGTCCCTCAGCGTGCTGACTGACGACCCTCGTGAGGCTGACTGATATCCCTCAGCGCCCCTTCCCCGATAGACCAAGCCCCCGACAGCCTCAAGCTCCAAGCGGTATGACGCTACCCCACGGACGTTTTGAGGGTCGCCCCTGTAGGGCTTTATTCCTATTGATCTAACCTACCCAGGGTTTGGTCGCCCTTGCAGGGCTACGCACCCTGGGCTCTGATTGGGTCGCCCCGTTGGAGCTTCTCCAAACCATCTGAATAAGCCTTGTGCAGCTGTACAAGCCCCTAAAATCCGAAGCTATCCGAGAACTATCCCTAACGATCAGCTAAGGGCAAACAGCTGCGCAAGCCTCTGCGGGGCGACCCGTCCAGAGCCCAGGGTGAGGGAACGCTGTAAGCGTGACGGAACCCTGGGTAAAGCAGCCCCTTGCTTAATGAGCCCTACAGGGGCGACCCTCAAAAAAGTAAGACTAAGCTCCAAGCGGTATGACGCTACACTATGGACGTTTTGAGGGTCGCCCCTGTAGGGCTTTATTCCTATTTATCTAGCCTACCCAGGGTTTGGTCGCCCTTGCAGGGCTACGCACCCTGGGCTTTGATTGGGTCGCCCCGCAGGGGCTTCTCCAAGCCATCTGAATAAGCCTTGTGCAGCCGCACACACCCCTAAGATCCGAAGCTATTCGAGGACTATCCCTAACCATCAGCTAAGGGCAAGCGGGCCGCGCGAGCTCCCAACAGCATCAGCTCCGTCCGCAGAGTCTATCGGATGGCTAAGGGCAAGCGGCCGCACAAGCCCCCGACAGCCCAAGTTCCCTGCAGCCTATCCCTAACCATCAGCTAAGGGCAAGCAGCTGCGCAAGCCCCTGCGGGGCGACCCGTCCAAAGCCCAGGGTGAAGGAACGCTGTAAGCGTGACAGAACCCTGGGTAAAGCATTCCCTTATTCAGCGAGCCCTACAGGGGCGATCCTCAAAACAAGGAAGACCAAGCGCACAGCGGTATGATGCTACACCGCGGACGCTTTGCGGGTCGCCCCTGTAGGGCTTTATTCCTATTTATCTAGCCTACCCAGGGTTTGGTCGCCCTTGTAGGGCTACGCACCCTGGGCTTTGATTGGGTCGCCCCGCAGGGGCTTCTTCAAGCCATCTGAACAAGCCTTGTACAGCCACACAAGCCCCTAAAATCCGAAGCTATCCGAGGACTATCCCTAACTATGAGTTGAGGGTAAGCAGGCCGCGCGAGCTCCCGACAGCGGCGTCCCGCTCCGTCCCTAGTGGGGACGAAGCGGGATATAAGAAAAGCCTCGGGGGCTGACCGTACTGGTCAGCCCCCGAGGCTCGTAGTCTTAGGGCTAGGTCGAGACGAGGCAGGCGAGGCAGCTACTCGCCTGAGAGGGCGTGCCACAGCGGCTCGTCGGGCACGGGCGCCGTCAGATCCAGCGCTATCCCGCTGACGGGATGGACGAAGGTCGTGCGGCGCGAGAGCAGGCTGATGCTGCCGTCGGGATTGCTGCGCGCGGCCCCGTACTTGAGGTCGCCCCGTATAGGGCAGCCGATGGCCGCCAGCTGGCAGCGTATCTGATGGTGGCGGCCCGTATGCAGCTCGACCTCCACGAGGTGATAGCGATCGCCCGAGGCCAGCAGGCGGTAGCTCAGGCGTGCCAGCTTCGCCCCCGGGCGGTCGGGACGCTGCGCCACATAGCTCTTGTTCTGCTGCTCATTACGCACGAGGTAGTGCTCCAGCGTGTCCGACTCCTTCGGCGGGCGGGCGGTGACGATGGCCCAGTAGCGCTTCTGCACCTCGCCACGGCGGAAGAGCGCGTTCATACGGCTCAGTCCCTTGCTCGTCTTGGCAAAGACGACGAGTCCTCCGACGGGGCGGTCGAGGCGATGGACGACCCCGAGGAAGACATTGCCGGGCTTCTGATACTTCTCCTTGAGGTAGCCCTTGAGGGCTTCGCTCAGCGGTTCGTCGCCCGTCTTATCTCCCTGGACGATCTCGCCAGGGCGCTTGCTCACCACCAGCAGGTGGTTATCTTCGTAGATTAGGATAGGGGTGTATGGATGAGCCATAGGAGTGGGGTCATTTATGGAGACTACGTAGGGCGCGCTTGGTGATGTACCTTGTCTCGGGGCAGTCCTGCTCCTCGAGCCAAGCCGCGCATAGGCGCTCGACGAACTGCGGCTGGGTCTTGGAGGCATCGTTGAGCCAATTCCCCACACTATTCTGTACATAGCGCGAGGGGTCTCTACGCAGGGGTGTCAGGATGGGCAAGCCCAGCTCGGGCTGCTCCTTGAGCCGTGTGCTGTGTGCGCACCATACCCCACAAGGGCGCGTAGCCTCAGAGGCAAAGCGGCGAATATACTCACTCTCATCCGTCCTCGCCCAATGTGCTAGCGCGGGGATCGCCTCGTCCAGCTCGTCTATGATCTGCTGACGAAGGGCGAACCAAGCGACCTCCCGCACGCCGAAGTGTTCGTCTCGAGCGAAGGGGTATATATAGCGCAGGGCCTCCTGCAGACTCGTCGAGGGTTGGGCATAGGCCGCCCAGCAGCGGAGCATATCGGAGGGGTGTGCGGCCAGCTCCTGGAGTAGGGCTTTGTCTCCCTGCTGGCGAGTGAGCTGGCCGAGGCTACGACCTATCACGCTGCAGGTACTGTGGGTGGAGGGCTTCCTCTGGGCACGGATCTGAGCTAGGAGCTCAGGGAGATAGTCGCTCCGCCCGAGGAGGTGGAGCTGGTGCTCGAGTAGGGCTACCTGGTCTACAGCTAGCCACTCGGTGAGGTTGGCCGTCTCGGCCTCGCCTCGATTGATCTGCTCGAGTAGGTCTGTAGGGATCTGAGCGACCGAGCGTGCGCCTACACGTTTGGCTTGGGTCATGTATGGGTAACTACTGGGCTTAGTCGCCGATGAAGGTCGCATTGAGCACCTCGCGGTAGCTATTGAAGATGGCACTCTTGGAGATGAAGCCTAGGTAGTGACCCTCATCGTCGACGACGGGCATCTTCCACGCCTTGGTCTCGTCGAAGAGGCGCATTACCTTGGTCATTGGCATCGAGGCATAGACTTTGACCTCGGGCGTGACCATGAAGCGGCGCACGCGGTAGCGCTCGTAGAGCTCGGGGCGGAACATGATGTTGCGTACATTGTCCAGCTCCACGATCCCCACCAGCAGCCCCTGGCTATCGACGACGGGGAAGGAATTGCGATGGCTGACGCTGATGACGCGCACCATCTCCCCGAGGGTCATGTCGGGACTGACGCGCTCGAAGTCCTGCTCCAGCACGTGCTCGACATTCATCAGCGTCAGCACAGCCGTATCCTTCTGATGCGTCAGCAGCTTGCCCTGCTCCGCCAGGCGCAGCGAGTAGATACTGTGCGGCATGAAGATACGTATCGTGGCGAAGGAGGTCAGCGACACCAGCATCAGCGGCAGGAAGAGGTTGTAGCCGCCCGAGAGCTCGGCGATGAGGAAGACCCCCGTCAAGGGGGCATGCATCACCCCAGCCATCAGGCCCGCCATCCCGAGCAGGATGTAGTTCTTCGGCGAGATAAAGACCTGCAGCGAGGAGAAGTAATTGACAAGGTAGGAGAAGATAAAGCCCGTGAGGCCGCCAGCAAAGAGCGTGGGGGCGAAGAGACCACCGCAGCCGCCGCCCGAGTTCGTCGCCACCGAGGCGAAGACCTTGAAGAGCAGCGTCAAGAGGAAGAAAGCAAAGACGACCCAATAGGAGCCGGCGAAGCCCTCGAAGAGGCTCCCCTCGAGGAGCTCGATATACTGCCCGTCCAGCAGCGTATTGATCGCATCATAGCCCTCGCCATAGAGCGGAGGGAAGAGGAAGATCAAGAGGGAGAGGATGGCTGCGGAGATGAAGTAGCGACGGCGACGGCTCTCCACCCGCTTGAAAGCACCCTCGATGCGGAACATCGTCTTGGAGAAATAGAGCGAGATCAGCCCACAGAGGATCCCCAGAAGGATCATCAGCGGGATGCGCTCTATATGATAGGGGTCTGTGGGGATGAACTGGAAGAGAATCTCCTTACCCGTGAGGATATAGGCCACAGCGGCCGCGGAGACCGAGCTCACCAGCAGCGGCAGCACCGAGGCCATCGTCAGGTCCAGCAGCAGCACCTCGATGACGAAGACCAGCCCCGTGATGGGCGCCTTGAAGATGCCCCCAAGCGCACCAGCCACACCGCAGCCGATGAGCAGCATCAGGTTGCGCTGCTCGAGGCGGAAGAGGCGGCCGAAGTTCGACCCAATAGCCGCTCCCGTCAGTACGATGGGCGACTCTGCCCCGACCGAGCCCCCGAAGCCGATGGTGATAGCACTGGCCAGCAGCGAGGACCAGGTATTGTGGGGCTTCAGCCGACTCTTGCGCTGGGAGATGGCACTCAGTACCTTCGTCACGCCGTGACTGATGTCATCGCGCACTACGTAGCGGACGAAGAGCAGCGACAGCAAGATCCCCAGCGCGGGTAGGATCAAGTAGAGGTAGCTGTGCTCGTCGATACCGAGCAGCAGGAAGCGCTCTATATGATGGATGATGAACTTGAGGAAGGCCGCCAGCAGCGCCATCGTGACGCCGATGGAGAGGCTAAGCAAGAGGATGAAGTAGCGCTCGCTGATATGCTGCTCGCGCCAAACGATGAGGCGCTCCAGCAGTGTGCGGCCTGTGGCTAGTCCGAGCTTCATGAGGCGATAGCTAGCGGGCTAGGGACGGATGACCTTGACCTCTCCCGAGGGACCCAGCATGATGATCTGCGAGGGCTGGCTAGGGGTCTTATCCGTCTGACGATAGCGTACGACGTAGTCCACGCCCTCGCGGATCGCGGGGCTAATCCCGTCGAAGAAGAGTGGCGTAGGGTCGCCGCTGATATTGGCCGAGGTCGAGACGATGGGACGACGTAGGCGGCGACAGAGGGCGGAGGAGAACTTCTCCCGGCTCTGCCTAATGCCGAGGCTCTGCCCCTCGCCTAGCAGCGAGGGCGCCACCCCCTTAGCTCCCTGATAGATGATGGTGATGGGACGCACCGCCAGCTCCATGAGGTCGTAGGCCACATCGGGCACGGGACCGACGATGGACTCCAGTGGGTAGGTCTCGTCGATGAGTACGAGCATGCTCTTGCTATCGGCACGCTGCTTGAGCTCATAGATGCGGCGCACGGCCTCCTCATTGGTCGCGTCGCAGCCGATGCCCCATACCGTATCGGTAGGATATAGGATGATACCGCCGCGGCGCAGCGTCTCTACGGCCTGCGCTAGGTCCTCGGGGGCGTAGAGCTCCTCGTCCTTAGTCTTCTTCATGAGCCTTGTCTGTAGCTTGGTCCTTAGTATCGATAGCCGTCACGCCCGCAGCCTCCTCAGGCCAGCCCTGGGCGCGTAGCTTGATCTCTGCCCCATCGGGCGTGACGAGGTAGCAGCCTGCTGCAGCGTCCGTGACGTGCCCGATGACATGTACCCCCTCCAGCGTGCGGATGCGGTCCAGCTCGCCGAGCGGCAGGGTGAAGATGAGCTCGAAGTCCTCGCCGCCGCTCAGGGCGACGGTCGTCGTCGACATACCGAGCTCCTCGGCCATGCTGGCCGTCTCGACGTCGATGGGCAGGCGCTCCTCGTAAATGCGTATCCCTACGCCGCTTTCCTTAGCTAGGTGAAGCAGTTCGCTCGCCAGACCATCGCTGCTATCTATCATTGCGGTCGGGCGCAGTCCCCCCTCCTGCAGCTGGCGGATGATGTCCTGCCGTGCCTCGGGGCGTAGCTGGCGCTCTAGGATGTACTCGCGCCCAGCGAAGTCAGGGTCAAAGTCGCCCGTCTGCCCCGCGAAGACGCGCTTCTCACGCTCCAGCAGCTGCAGTCCCATGAAGGCCGCACCAAGGTTCCCGCTGACGCAGATGAGGTCGGTAGGCTGTGCCCCGCTGCGACGCGTCGCCTCGCCCTTAGCCACGATGCCGAGGCAAGTGATGCTCAGGCACAGCCCCGTGAGGCTGGAGCTGGTATCGCCGCCGATGAGGTCCACCCCATAGCGGTCGCAGGCTAGGCGTAGCCCCGCATAGAGCTCCTCTAGATCCTCCAGCGCGAAGCGCGCCGACACGCCGAGCGAGACGGTGAGCTGCTGCGGGTGCCCGTACATCGCGTAAATATCGGAGAAGCTGGAGACGGCAGCCTTGTATCCGAGGTGCTTCAGCGGGGTGTAGGTGAGGTCGAAGTGGATGCCCTCCAGCAGGAGGTCCGTCGTGACGAGGGTCTCGGTGCCCTCGGGGTAGGCTACGATGGCGGCATCATCGCCGACACCGAGCACGGTCGTGTCGTTATGCTTGGGCAGCCCCTGAGTCAGGTGGCGTATAAGGCCGAACTCCCCGAGCTCGGCCAACTCTGTTCTCTGCATCTAGATGCTTGACTTACTTAGTTCGTACTGCTCAGCGTCTGAGCGCTGGCGGGAGAGCACTGGCCGCACGCTGCAGCATCTGCTCGAAGGCCTCCCGCTGGTAAAGGATCTCCGTCCGTATGGGGAGATAGTATAGGTGGTCGACCAGCTCGTCGGGCAGCTTGTCCTGAAGCTCCACGAGACGTACGGCATCCTTCTCCGTCGTCATCAGGTAGAGCGGGTCGGGACTCTCGGCACGCAGCGCCTCATAGCGCTGTGCGATGGCGGCGAGGTCCCGCGAGCGGTAGCTGTGGTGGTCGGGATAGACGAGGCGCTCGACGAGGCGGTACTTGCTCTCGAGGTAGCTATGGAAGCTCTGCGGCGCGGCGATCCCCGAGAGGGCCACGAGGCGCACTCCGTCGGGCAGCTCGCCGCCGCGATGGGAGGAGGCCGTGCCCGCTAGGCTGCGTAGCCTGTGGGGACGATGGTAGCAGATGTGCGAGAAGAAGATCTGCTGATGCGGATAGAGCGCGAGGTTGCGCTGCATGATACGCATCTGGATGGGCGACATATCCTCGGGGCACTTCGTCATGATGATGCAGTCGGCACGGTAGCGGGCTGAGGCAGGCTCACGCAGATTGCCTGCGGGCAGCAGGGCGTCCTCGTGCAGCTCGCGGCTGGCATCGACCAGGAGGATGCTGAAGGACGGGTGCACGTAGCGGTGCTGGAAGCCATCGTCCAGCAGTACCACCTCGGGGCGCTCGGCCTCGGGCAAGGCCATCAGGTAGCGCATCGCCCTGCGGCGGTCGCCGTCGACGATGAGGCGCACCTCAGGATACTTGAGGCTCAGCTGCTTCGGCTCATCGCCTATCTGCTGCACGCTGGCCCCTGGAGTGACGTCCTGCAGCCCGCGGCTGGAGCGCTTGTAGCCGCGACTGATGACGGCCAGGCGGTAGCTCGGACGCAGCAGCTCGATGATCAGCTCGATGTGCGGCGTCTTGCCCGTGCCTCCGACAGTGATGTTGCCTACACAGATCAGCGGGATGTCGTAGTGGTGCTCCCGCAGCAGCCCGCTATTGAAGAGGTAGTTGCGGAGGCTTACCCCAGCGCCGTAGACGAGGGAGCAGAGCTTGAGGATGGGGTTATCGCGGCGCTGCATAGCAGGAAGCTGTGGGGGCTAGCAGGCTAAGGCTTAGTAAGGTGTCGTGCCGTAGGGCAGACGAGCCTGGATGCCTGAATAGGTGGTGAGCTGACGCATCAAGAGGCTGACGCGGCGCTCTTCCTCGGTCATGAACTTAGCACGCAGGCGGGCCACGAAGCTATCGGAGGTCTCGCTGGAGAAGAGCTGCTCCCAAAGGCTGCGGGAGGTCTCCCCATAGTTCACACGGTAGTTCTTGCTGATGCCAGCGAGCTTGGCGGCCAGCTGGATGGCAGTGTCGAGCCCGCCGAGCTCATCGACGAGGCCAAGCTCCTTGGCCTTCGATCCCAGCCATACGCGACCCTGACCGACTTTATCCACCGAGTCAATGGGCATGTCACGCCCCTCGCTGACACGGCTGAGGAAGGTGCGGTAGCCACGCTCGACCATACGCTGCACAGCGCTCCGCGCCTCGGGACTAAGCCCCTGCAGCTGGAAGCCGAAGAAGCTCGCATCGAGTACCCCTGCATAGGGAGAGGTCTTGACGACGTCCATCGACAGCCCAAGACGCTGCGCCAGCGCCGAGGCGTCAGGGATGATGCCGAAGATACCGATCGACCCCGTCAAGGTCATGGGGCTAGCGACGATGGCATCCGCTGCCGAGGCGACGTAGTAGCCCCCCGAGGCTGCGAGGTCTCCCATGGAGACGACGACGGGCATCTTCTTCTTGAGGCGGCGTATCTCGTGCCAGATAGCCTCGCTGAGGAAGGCACTACCGCCAGGGCTGTTGATACGCAGTACAAGGGCCTTCGCCTTGCCCTCCTCGGCGACTCGCTTGAGGTCCTGAGCCAGCTGCTCACCGATCCCCTCACCATAGGAGCTGCCCGACATGATGTCGCCCTCGGCATAGAGGACGGTGATCTCGGGAGCATCACGTAGCGGACGACGCTCCTCGGGCTGCGCTACGAGATCCGCGAGACTGACCTGGTGCAGGGCCTTGGGGGACTTGACCCCTACAAGGCGGCTAATGATGTCCTCCATATCGAGGCGGAAGACTAGGCTATCGACAAGACGATAGCGCAGTAGCTCACGTGCCTCATCGAAGGCGCGTCCCATACTGGCAAAGGTCTGCAGGCTCTCGACCGAAATACGCCGTGCAGACGCAATCCCCTGAAGCATGTGCTCCCATACGCCCTCGAGGTACACGCGCGTCTGCTCCTTGTTGGGCTCGCTGCGCTGATCGAGGATGTAGGGCTCGACGGCCCCCTTGTAGGTGCCCACCTTGAAGACCTCGGCCTTGATCCCGAGCTTGTCCAGCGCCTGACGCATCATCACTGTGCTGCTGGCGAGCCCGACGAGGTTCACCGAGCCCTCGGGGTTGATGTAGATCTTGTCCGCTGCCGTAGCTAGGTAATAGGCGCGCTGGTCGTAGCTGTCGCCATAGGCGTAGACGAACTTCCCCGATTTCTTGAAGTCCTGGAGTGCCGTACGCAGCTCGTCGATAGACGCCAGTCCCGCGTTGAGGGACTCTACGTTGAGGTAGATCCCCTTGATCTTATCGCTAGCCTTAGCCCTACGTATTCCCTCGATGGCCTGTGTCAGTGAGACGGGCTGACTGCCTTTCTTGCCAGGCAGGTACTGCATCCAGTCATCGGTGGTCACGATCTCCCGTAGGTCCGCCAGGTCAATGCGCAGAACGCTGTTAGACGCCAGCTCAGGCACCCGTGAGGAGGGACTCGGGATCATCATCGCAATAAGGACGAAGAAGAACACGATCGCCAGCCCACAGGCGATGATGTGTGCACCGAGGAAGCCCAAGAAGGCAGCTAGGACCGTTTTCCCAAAGCTGAGTGGTTTACGTGGAAGTGGGGTTATATCCATGATCAAAGGGGCATAAATGCGTGTGTACAAATATACTGATTTATCCCTATAGTCCTTATCACCCTGCTCTGAGCTAAGGCTCCATAAGCACTAGGGTAAGAGAGCTCCCCTTTGGAATTTATGGATGGGTTCAAGAGCAAGCTCAGCAGCCCCGACTTCTGACTTACCTAGGCAAGGAGCAGCAACACTAGCGAGTAAGCGGCGACAAGCTGGCTGGAGAGGTGAGGTAATCGTAGGTCAGCACCACCAAGCCATAGGGCTGAATGAGCAGAGTAGTCTGGGGCGCGGAGTGCAGAGATTGGGCAGGACGACGTAGTGACTGATACGAGGGCTTGGCAAGCAGCTGGGAGAGCCCAGTGAGGGCTTTGCTGGCGGGGTGGGGTGGCTAGAGGGAGAGGCGGCCGTCGAGAAGGCGCCAGAGGACAAAGTCCTGCCAGTCGGTGAAGATATGTAGGCACAGACCTACCCCCAGCACCCGTAGCCACCACGGCCAGCCGAGGCGCCCGTAGGGCAGCACACAGAGCAGCGCGTACAGCAGCACAAAGGGCCAGGAGTGCAGCAGGTGGAAGCCCACACTACAGCGCTCAGGGTCGAAGATCGGCCGCACCAGCAGATGATCGAGGTCGATCGCCATCGTCGCGAGCAGCAGCAGATATACGCGGAGGCGCGAGCGCTTGGGCCACAGCGCGGCTAGGAAGTAAGGTGCGACGAGGTGCAGCCCGTAGTGGGCGAGGAGCTTGAGTAGTGGGAGCATAGATGGGGCTATTGCTTAGGCTTCGTACCAAAGATACGCAAGATGCACTATAGCGCTGAGCGGACGACGCTCTTTGCCTAATGCTTAGGACTTGGAGGACGGTGCGTAAGATGTATCATAGCACGTAGGGGCTGGTACCCTTTGCCTCGTGTTTAGGGCTGGAGACTGTGCGTAAGATGCGCCATAGTGACGAGCAGGCGGCATCTCTTACCTTAATATATAGAGCTAGGACGAAAGGGGGGCCGCAAGTACTCCTTATATGTCCAGCTAGGGAAAAGCAGCACCGCGGGCGCTCGCAGAGGCCTCGGGAGAGGACTAGGCGAGCGCCCGCGGCGCTTAGCGTTTTGGGGTCGGGGAGGGACTACATCATGCCGCCCATACCCCCCATAGCGGGGTTCATGGCAGGCATAGCAGAGCCTTCCTCCTTCTTGTCAGCGATGACGCACTCCGTCGTGAGGAACATGCCCGCGATGGAGGCTGCGTTCTCCAGAGCGACACGCGTGACCTTAGCAGGGTCGATGACGCCCGAGGTGTAGAGGTTCTCGAACTTGTCCTGACGCGCGTTGTAGCCGAAGTCACCTTCGCCATCCTTGACGCGCTGTACGATGACAGCCCCTTCCTTACCGGCGTTGGTCACGATCTGGCGCAGGGGTTCCTCGATGGCGCGGCGGATGATCTCGATACCCGTCGTCTCGTCTTCGTTCTCTCCGACGAGGCCTTCAAGGGCACGGACAGCACGCAGGTAGGCCGTACCGCCCCCAGGGACGGTGCCCTCCTCGACGGCGGCACGCGTAGCGCTGAGCGCATCGTCGACGCGGTCCTTCTTCTCCTTCATCTCTACTTCGCTAGGCGCACCTACGTAGAGGACAGCCACGCCACCAGAGAGCTTGGCTAGGCGCTCCTGGAGCTTCTCACGGTCGTAGTCGGAGCTGGTGTTAGCGATCTGAGCCTTGATCTGAGCTGCGCGCTCGCGGATAGCCTCCTTGTCACCTGCGCCGTTGACGATGGTCGTATTGTCCTTGTCCACGCTGACCTTCTCTGCCTTGCCGAGCATCTCGAGGGTCACAGCGTCGATCTTCAGGCCAGTCTCCTCGCTGATGACTACGCCGCCCGTGAGGATGGCGATATCCTGAAGCATAGCCTTGCGGCGGTCGCCGAAGCCAGGAGCCTTGACGGCACAGACCTTGAGGCCACCACGCAGGCGGTTCACGACGAGCGTAGCCAGCGCCTCGCTATCGATGTCCTCGGCGATGATCAGTAGGGGACGGCCCGTCTGGACGGTCTGCTCGAGGATGGGGAGGATCTCCTTGAGCGTAGAGATCTTCTTGTCGTAGATGAGCAGGTAGGGGTTCTCCAGCTGCGCCTCCATCTTCTCGGAGTTGGTCACGAAGTAAGGGGAGATGTAGCCGCGATCGAACTGCATGCCCTCGACTACCTCTACGGTCGTCTCGATGCCCTTGGCCTCCTCGACGGTGATGACACCTTCCTTGCTGACCTTGCGCATCGCCTCGGCGATGAGCTGACCGATCTGTTCGTCACCGTTGGCCGAGATCTTAGCCACGTGCTCGATCTTCTCGAAGTCGTCGCCGACCTCCTGTGCCATGGAGCGGATCTCGCTGACGATCTTCGCTACGGCCTTATCGATACCGCGCTTGAGGTCCATGGGGTTGGCCCCTGCGGTGACGTTCTTGAGCCCGACGCCGATGATACTCTGGGCGAGGATGGTGGCGGTCGTGGTGCCGTCACCCGCATCGTCGTTGGTCTTCGAGGCTACCTCCTTGACGAGCTGAGCGCCCATGTTCTCGAAGGGGTCCTCCAGCTCTACCTCCTTGGCCACGGACACGCCGTCCTTGGTGATGTGGGGTGCGCCGTAGGTCTTGGAGAGGATGACGTTGCGCCCCTTGGGGCCGAGGGTTACCTTGACGGCGTTAGCTAGGGCGTCTACGCCACGCTTGAGGCTCTCGCGAGCCTCTATGTCGAACTTAATTTCCTTTGCCATGATCTTGTATGCTTGGATAGCTGTGTACTTCTATGTGTCTGCTGTGCTGCGGGGCTAGAGCGTAGCGAGGACGTCGGACTGACGCATGATGAGGTACTTCTCACCCTCGTGCTCGATCTCGGTGCCCGCGTACTTGCCGTAGAGGACGGTGTCGCCTGCCTTGAGGACCATTTCCTCGTCCTTGGTGCCGCCGCCGACGGCTACGACTTCGCCCTTGAGGGGCTTTTCCTTGGCGGAGTCGGGGATGATGATCCCGCTGGTGGTCTTCTCTTCCTGTGCAGCAGGGCGTACGAGGACGCGGTCTGCCAGTGGCTTGATGCTCATAGTTTGTATTCTATTAGATGTTATTTGTCACTTGTATCGGTGGGTGCGGCCCTGAGGGCGAGCGCTCGACCATTGAGGGCGTGGGCAAAGGCTATGCCAAAGAAGCGAAGCCTCGCTGTCGGCTGCCAAGATGTCAGACCCATCGCCGAGCTCTCCGCTCCCTTAGGTCAGAAGGTCGGTAGGGACGGCTCTTGCTGCCGAGGCAACTTGCCTCCTCGCCCCGTCCCGAGCGAAGCTTCGGGTGGCTGCGGGCTAGAGTGGGGTGCCCCTTAGGGATATCCCTCAGGTCGCTGAGGGGTATCAGTGGGCGCCGTGAGGGACGTCCGTCAGGAGGCTGAGGGATATCAGTCAGGACACCCGTGATGGGGTGGGGGAGAAGCGCTGTCGTGAGGGGAGCGGGGCGAAGGAAGGGACGGAGCGGCCCTAGGAGGCGGAGCCGCCGCGCGCGTGACGCGTCCCTGCTCTACGTAGAAATGCGTAAATTTGTACCCTCTAGCGTGCTGGGGCTAGGGCCTCCCGCCCTGACCCTAGCGCGTCTGACATGCGTATACATATATAATATATATAGACCTCACGAAGCCATTATGGACTTAGCTACGAAGTACAGCCCCGAGGCTGTGGAGAGCCGCTGGTATCAATACTGGATGGAGCACAAGCTCTTTCACTCGAGCCCCGATGCTCGTCCTGCCTACACCATCGTCATCCCTCCGCCCAATGTGACGGGGGTGCTGCACATGGGGCACATGCTCAATAACAGCATCCAGGACATCCTGGTACGCCGGGCGCGTATGCGTGGCTTCAACGCCTGCTGGGTCCCTGGTACCGACCACGCCTCCATCGCTACGGAGGCCAAGGTCGTCGGGCGTCTGGCTGCTCAGGGCATACAGAAGACCGATCTGACGCGTGAGGCCTTCCTCGAGCACGCCTGGGACTGGACGCGTGAGCATGGGGGCATCATCCTCGAGCAGCTCAAGCGCCTCGGCGCCTCCTGCGACTGGGAGCGCACGGCCTTCACCATGGACGAGGAGCGCTCGCAGAGCGTCATCGACGTCTTCGTAGACCTCTACCGCAAGGGGCTCATCTATCGCGGCGTGCGCGTCGTGAACTGGGACCCCAAGGCACAGACGGCGCTCAGCGACGAGGAGGTCATCTATCAGGAGCAGCAGGGCAAGCTCTACTACCTCCGCTACTTCGTCGAGGGCGAGGATCGCTACGTGGTCGTAGCTACGACGCGCCCCGAGACGATCATGGGTGACACTGCGGTGTGTATCAACCCCAATGACGAGCGCTACCGCGACCTCAAGGGCAAGCGCCTGATCGTACCCCTGGTAGGCCGCTCGGTGCCCATCATCGAGGACGAATATGTAGACATAGAGTTCGGTACCGGTTGCCTCAAGGTGACGCCTGCCCACGACATCAATGACTATATGCTCGGGCAGAAGCATCAGCTCGAGACGATCGATATCTTCAATAATGACGGGAGTCTCAATCAGCACGGCGGGGCCTATGCTGGGATGGATCGCTTCGATGTGCGCAAGCAGATCGAGCTCGACCTCCAGGCAGCTGGCCTGATGGAGAAGGTCGAGGCCTATACCAATAAGGTAGGGCACTCCGAGCGTACCTTCGTTCCCATCGAGCCCAAGCTGTCGATGCAGTGGTTCCTCAAGATGGAGACCCTTGCCAAGCCTGCCCTCGATGCGGTGATGCAGGATGAGATCAAGCTCCACCCCGCGAAGTTCAAGAACACCTACCGCTACTGGATGGAGAACATCAAGGACTGGTGCATCAGCCGTCAGCTCTGGTGGGGGCATCGCATCCCAGCCTACTACCTCCCCAGCGGGAGCTTCGTCGTCGCGGCGAGCGATGAGGAGGCGCTGCGTCTGGCGCAGGAGCAGGATCCCAGCCTCACGGCTGCAGACCTTGTCCGCGAGAGTGACTGCCTGGATACCTGGTTCTCCTCTTGGCTGTGGCCGATCACGGTCTTCGCCCCTGCACTGAGTGAGGGGGATAAGGAGCTCGACTACTACTACCCGACCTCCGACCTCGTGACGGGTCCCGATATCCTCTTCTTCTGGGTGGCGCGTATGATCATGGCGGGCTACGAGTTCCAGGGCAAGAAGCCCTTCGAGAACGTCTATCTGACGGGGATCGTGCGCGACAATCAGGGCCGCAAGATGTCCAAGACGCTGGGCAACTCCCCCGACCCGCTCGACCTGATCGACAAGTACGGCGCCGACGGCGTGCGTATGGGCCTCATCATGAGCGCGCCTGCGGGTAATGACATCCTCTTCGATGAGAGCCTCTGTGAGCAGGGGCGCAACTTCTGCAACAAGCTCTGGAACGCCTTCCGCCTCGTCAAGGGCTGGACGGCAGACGCTGTCGCAGCTCCGCAGCCCGAGGCCTCGCGTCTGGCGAGCTACTGGATGCGCCAGGTCCTCAACGAGGCGGCCACCGAGCTGGAGGACCTCTTCGCCAAGTACCGCATCAGCGAGGCGCTGACGCTCGTCTACAAGCTCATCCGCGACGACTTCAGCTCCTACTACCTCGAGCTGATCAAGCCCGCCTACGGCACTCCCATTGACCAGCAGACCTGCCAGGAGGCGCTGGACTTCTTCGACGAGGTACTGCGTATCCTGCACCCCTTCATGCCCTTCATCACCGAGGAGCTTTGGCAGAGCCTCAGCCCACGTGCCGAGGGCGAGAGCATCATGTACGCCCAGCAGCGTGCCGCCGAGGCTGCCGACACGGCCTTCCTCAGTCGCTTCGCTGCCGCACAGGAGGTCATCACCGCCGTGCGTAGCCTGCGCACCAGCAAGAACCTCTCCCCACGTGAGGAGCTGACCCTTGAGGTCGCCCCCAGCTACAGCACGGAGCTGGATGAGGTGCTGACCAAGATGGCAGGCCTAGCGACCATCGACCGCTCGGGGCAGCGTAGCGAGGGCGCAGTGAGCTTCATGGTCGGGACGGACGAATTCGCCGTGCCCATGGCTGCCTACATCAATGTAGAGGAGGAGCTGGCCAAGCTGCGTGCCGACCTCGAGTACCAGCAGAAGTTCCTCGCTGGCGTGACGAAGAAGCTCAGCAATGAGAGCTTCGTGGCGAAGGCGCCCGAGGCCGTCATCGCCCTCGAGCGTAAGAAGCAGGCCGACTGCGAGAGCCGTATCGCCTCCATCGAGCAGAGTATCCGCCAGCTGGAGGGCAAGTAATGCAGACTCCACTCACCGAGCATCCCGACTACACGTCCCAGCACCACCCCTTGGCTATCCATATAGGGGAGGTGCTGGAGGCAAAGGTCGGGAAGCGCCTGCCACGCCCTATCCTCCGCACGCTGGAGCATATCATCCACCAGCGGGAGATCAATGACGTCCTCTATCGCTACGGGCATCTCGAGGGTCGGGACTTCCTGGCGGGGCTGATGCAGGAGTTCCGCCTGACGACCGAGTGGGTACACCCCGAGCGCCTGCCCGAGAATGGGCGCTGCATCTTCGTCTGCAACCATCCCCTCGGTGGCATGGATGGCATCACGCTCTGCCACATGCTCGGGGAGCGCTACGGAGCCGTGCGCTACATGGTCTCGGACCTGCTCTACTACCTCAAGCCGCTGCAGCCTGTCTTCCTCCCCGTCAATAATCGGCAGGGCACGCAGGCCCGCGGCGCCATCCAGCTGATGCAGGAGGCGCTGGAGGGCGATGCGCCCATCGGCAGCTTCCCCGCAGGCTCCTGCTCGCGTATCTTCGATGGGCGACTGCAGGACAGACCTTGGCACAAGACCTTCGTCAGCCAGGCCATCAACTACCAGCGCGACGTGGTGCCGCTGCACTTCGTCGGGCGCAACTCCCGCCACTTCTACTGGGTGTGGCACCTCAAGAACGCCTTGCGCATGAAGTTCGACCCAGGGCAGGCCTTGCTCCCTGACGAGCTCTTCCGCGCTCGGGGCAGCCACTATACCGTCCTCGTCGGGGAGCCCATCTCCTGGCAGAGCCTCCGAGACAGTGCTCTGACACCACAGCAGGAGGCCCAGCGCATACGCGCCCTGAGCTACCAGCTACGCGAGGAATACGACCGCACGCACCGCTAAGTGCATACTATGTACACCACACCGATCATCACACCCATAGATAAGGCGCTGATACGTGCCGAGCTGACGCCTGACAAGCTCCTGCGCCAGACCAACAAAGGGGGCAACGAGCTCTACGTCTTCCATGCCCTGAGCGCTCCGCATACCATGCGTGAGATCGGGCGCCTACGTGAGGAGGCCTTCCGCTACTACGGCGGCGGCACGGGTAAGGATTGTGATATTGATAGCTTTGACCTAGACCCCGAGGGCTATCGACAGCTCATCGTATGGGATCCCGCAGAGGAGGCCATCCTCGGCGGTTACCGCTTCGTCTTCGGCGACGAAGTGGGCTATGATGCCGCCACGGGCAAGCCACGGCTCGCGACGGCAGAAATGTTCGACTTCAGTCCGCGCTTCCTCAGCGAGTACCTACCTTATACTATAGAGCTGGGTCGCTCCTTTGTCTCGCTGCCCTACCAGTCTACGCGTATGGGGGCCAAGAGCCTCTTTGCCCTCGACAACCTCTGGGACGGGCTGGGCGCACTGACGGTGCTCAACCCCGAGATGCGCTACTTCTACGGCAAGGTGACGATGTACAAGGACTACGATCGGCACGTGCGCAACCTCATCCTCTACTTCCTCTCGCAGCACTTCCCCGACCCTGAGCAGCTCGTCACGCCGACTGAGCCGCTGCCGATAGAGGTCGATGAGGCGGAGGTGCGGGAGCTTTTCCAGCTCGAGGACTTCGCCTCGGACTACCGCTCCCTCAACTGTGCGGTGCGTGCTCTAGGGCTCAACATCCCGCCGCTGGTCAGTGCCTACATGGCGCTCTCCCCCGAGATGCGCGTCTTCGGCACGGCGATCAATCATGAGTTCGGCCTCGTCGAGGAGACGGGCATACTCATAGCCATCGACACCATTATCCCCTCCAAGCGGAGCCGACACATAGAGACCTTCGAGCCCGCGGAGGCACAGAGTGACCTGCTATGGACGAACATCTCAAGACGGGTGCGCTTGGTGAAGAGCTAGCCTGCCGCTACCTCGAGGCCAAGGGCTACAGCATCCTGGAGCGCAACTGGCGCTCGGGGCACCGCGAGCTGGACCTCATCGCTCAGCGCGGAGGCACGCTGGCCATCGTCGAGGTCAAGACCCGCAGCGCCGGCAGCCTCCTCAGGGCTCGCGACAGCGTCAGCCAGCGCAAGCAGTCCCTCATCATACAGGCTGCCGACCACTACGTACGTACCCGAGGCCTCGAGCTGGACGTACGCTACGACATCATCGCCATAGATATCGCCAGCGACCGGAGCTACACGCTAGAGCACATCGAGGCTGCCTTCTACCCGCGTCTAGGCAGTCACCGCCGCTCCCGTCGCCCGTCGACTAAGCCCCACAAGTAGATGATCGCGCTCTCTACCCCCGTCAGCCTCCCGCCCTCCCCGCCTAGACTCAGCTACGGGCAGGCGGTGATGAGCCTCGGCTCCTGCTTCAGCCAAAGCATCGCCACGCGCCTCAGAGCCGGCGCACTGGACGTCCTGGTCAATCCCTTCGGTATTCAGTACAACCCGCTCTCTATCGCTGCTGCGCTGGAGCGTATCCTCGAGGAGCGTCCCTTCGAGACGGACGAGCTCGTAGAGACCAGCGGTGGCTACGCCTCGCTCCTGCATCACGGCAGCTTCACCCGCCGCCGACGGGAGGACGCGCTGGAGCTGATGAACTCCAGCCTTGAGCGTGCTGCGGCTCAGCTCCAGCGCCTGGACTTCCTCCTCCTTACCTGGGGCACGAGCTACGTCTACCGCTGGGGCGAGACGGGCCGTGTGGTGAGCAACTGTCATAAGCTCCCCGAGCGCCTCTTCCACCGCCAGCGCGTGGGCCTCGACGAGCTCGCGGCGTGCTGGCTGCCCCTGCTGGAGCGCCTCTTCACCCTACGCCCCGAGCTCCAGATCATCACTACGGTCAGCCCGGTGCGCCACCTGCGCGATGGAGCAGTGGGTAATGCACGCAGCAAGGCCACGCTCCTGCTGCTCTCCGAGCTCCTCGCGGAGCGCTACCCCGAGCAGCTGCACTACTTCCCCTCCTACGAGCTGATGATGGACGAGCTGCGGGACTACCGCTACTACGCCGAGGACATGACGCACCCCTCGGAGCTCGCTGAGCGCCTTATCGCCGAGCGCCTCACCCAGTGGTGGCTCAGCCCCGAGGCGCAGCGAGGCATCGCCGAGGCCGAGCGCCTCCTCAGCGAGCTGCGCCACCGTCCCCTCTCCAGCGAGCCCGAGGCGCACCGTGAGCGGCTGGAGCGCCTTGAGGCTAAGCTCGCCGCCTTCTACCGCAAATATCCCTCCGCCCTAGACCTAGCAGCCCTTGTATGAACTCCTCCCTAGCCCCCAGCCTTAGCCCCCAGCAGATTGTCCAGCTCCTCGGTGCCAGGACCGAAGCCCTGCCCTACGAGCGCCCCGTGCAGTGGCTGCTCACTGATAGCCGCTCGCTGACGGCGCCCCGCGATAGCCTCTTCGTCGCGCTGCGCACGGAGTCGGGCGACGGGCAGCGCTATGTCGCCGAGCTCTATGAGGCGGGCGTCCGCCACTTCCTCCTGCATGAGGGGAGCCTCGAGGCCAGCGCCTATCCCGAGGCCAACTGCTACTTCGTCCCCGACACGCTGGCGGCGCTGCAGCTTTTGGCGGCGGCGCATCGTGCCTCCCTCCCTCAGCTGCAGCTCGTGGCCATCACGGGTAGCTACGGCAAGACCATCGTCAAGGAGCTCCTCTATCAGCTCCTCTCGCCGCACTACAGCTGCTACCGCAGTCCGCGCAGCTACAATTCGCAGCTCGGTGTGGCACTCTCGCTGCTGGGGCTGCGTGCCGAGCATGAGCTGGCCTTCATCGAGGCGGGCATCTCGCAGCCTGGGGAGATGGCGGCACTCGCGGCGATGATCCGGCCCGAGGTAGGCGTCTTCACGGGGCTGGGCAGTGCCCATCAGGAGCACTTCGCCTCCATGGAGGAGAAGCTCGAGGAGAAGCTCCAGCTCTTCGCCTCCGCCCGCTGCATCATCTACCCTAAGGATAAGGGCTGGGTCAGCGAGCGTATCGAGGAGCACTACCCCGCGGAGCGCCTCCGCAGCTGGAGTTACCTCGATCCCAAGGCTACGCTCTATATCCCCCATAGCCTCACCCAGGCCGATCGCTGCGAGCTGACCTGCATCCACAGGCAGCAGGCCTACGAGCTGGTGCTGCCCTTCACGGACGCTGCCTATATCGAGGATGCGCTGACGGCACTCTGTCTCGTGGCGGAGCTCGCCCCCGAGCTCCTCAGCGAAGCGAGCCTCTGCAGTACCCTGCGCCCCGTGAGCATGCGCCTCGAGGTCAAGGAGGGTGCGCGAGGCTGCACGCTGATCAATGACTACTACAGCTGCGACCTGCAGAGCCTGCCCATCGCGTTGGACTTCCTGCGTCGCCGTGCCGATAGCTCGGGCATGCGCCGCGTCCTCGTCCTCTCCGACATAGAGGGCAGTGGGCTGAGCGATGAGGAGCTCTACGGAGAGGTGGCCCGCTACCTCAGGGACTACGAGGTCCAAGAGCTCTATCTGGTCGGGCCGCGTAGTAGCGGGGAGGCGAAGCGCTTTGGCTTCATCCCCTGCTCCTGCTATCCCGATACGGAGACGCTGCTCGGCTCGCGCGTGCTGGAGCAGCTCTCGGGCGTCTGCCTGCTGCTCAAGGGGGCACGGCGCTTTGCCTTCGAGCGTCTCTACCGCAGCCTTTCGGCGCACGTGCACCAGACGGTGCTGGATGTCGACCTCAGCGCTGTCGTCTCCAACCTCAATCACTACCGCAGCCTCTTACCTCCAGGCCACCCGCTGATCTGCATGATCAAGGCCGACGGCTATGGCGTCGGAGCGGTCGAGCTGGCCCGCACGCTCCAGGAGCACCGCGTGGACTACCTCGCCGTGGCGGTAGCCGATGAGGGGCGCGAGCTCCGCGAGGCGGGCATCAGCACGCACATCATGGTGATGAATCCCGAGCTCAGCACGGCCGATACCCTCTTCGAGCAGCGCCTCGAGCCCGAGGTCTATAGCTTCGCCCTCCTCGAGGGGCTGGCGCGTGCCGCCCAGGCGCACGGGCTCAGCGACTACCCGATACATATCAAGGTGGATAGCGGCATGCACCGCCTCGGCTTCTCGGCCGAAGAGATCCCCGAGCTGGCTGCGCGTCTCAGGGAGCTCCCTGCACTGAGAGTCAGCAGCATCTTCTCCCACTTCGCCGCCTCCGACGAGGGCGAGCCCAAGCGCGCCTTTACCGAGGGGCAGTACCGCTACCTGCTGGGGGCGGCCGAGGAGCTCAGCCAGCGGCTAGGCTACCGCCCCCGCTACCATATTCTCAATACGGCGGGCATAGAGCGCTACCCTGAGTACGCGCTGGATATGGCGCGCCTCGGCCTCGGCCTCTACGGCATCAGCCCCACGCAGCTGCCTGGCACGACGCCTATAGCGCGCCTCTCGACCATCATCCTGCAGCTGCGCTCGCTGCCCGCGGGCGAGTGTGTCGGCTACGGCTGCCGCGGCCTCACGCAGCGCCCCGCACGCATCGCCGTCATCCCGATAGGCTATGCCGATGGCTTCAGCCGTAGGCTCAGCAATGGCGCCTATGCGGTCTCCGTGCACGGCGTCCTCTGCCCGACCATAGGCAACGTCTGTATGGATGCCTGCATGATCGACGTCACCGAGGTGCCCGAGGTCGCGGAGGGGGACGAAGTCCTCATCTTCGGCGAAGAGCCTCGCCCCATCCAAGCCCTCAGCGCAGCCCTCGATACCATCCCCTACGAGGTGCTGACGACGCTCTCGCCCCGCATCCAGCGCCGCTACTGGCGCGAGTAGCCTAGGGCGCTGACGCTGCCCCTCGGCGCGGTGCTGCCCCTCGTCGTCCCTTCCTCCCGCTTTGCTCACTACACCTATATACCATACGATGCAGCTCCCTAGTCCCCTTCGCCGCCTAGGCCTAGCCCTTGCTGTCCTAGGCCTCGCCCTCGAGGTGCTGGCTCAGAGCCCTATGGCTCCGCGCCCCTCCTATGCCGAGCTCGTGGATCCCCTCACGGGGACGCTGAGCAGCTACGAGCTCAGTGCGGGCAATACCTACCCCGTCATCTCTCGCCCCTGGGGGATGAATAGCTGGACGCCCCAGACGGGCAAGATGGGCGACGGCTGGCAGTACACCTACACGGCTCAGAAGCTCTGCGGCATCAAGCAGACGCACCAGCCCAGCCCCTGGATCGGAGACTATGGCCAGTTCGCCTTCCTCCCTATGGTCGGCGCCTCCCCGCGCTTCGGCGATGAGGAGCGCGCCTCCTACTTCAGCCACAAGGCCGAGCGGGCGCATCCCTACAGCTATGAGGTCTACCTGGCGGACTATGATACCCAGCTGCGCCTAGCGCCTACCGAGCGGGCTGCCGTCTGCGAGATCACCTACCCGAGCTATAGCAAGCCCGAGGAGCGCTGGCTCATCATCGACGCCTACGATGGGGGGAGCGAGCTCACGCAGACCTCGCCGCGGACGCTCGTGGGCGTCAGTCGGCGCAATAGCGGGGGCGTACCCGCGGGCTTCGGCTGCTACTTCATCTTCACCTTTGAGGAGCCTATTAGCCTCGTCCAGTTCAAGGAGATCAAGGGTGAGGGAGGCACGCGGGCGCTCGCTGCCGTACGGCTTTCCTCCACCAAGCCCCAGCTGCGTCTCTGGGTCGCCTCCTCCTTCATCAGTCCCGAGCAGGCGGAGCTCAACCTCAAGGAGGCTGCAGGGCGCGACTTCGCCACCATCGCCCGCGAGGGCAAGGCCGTGTGGGATGAGCTGCTGGGACGCCTCGCCGTAGAGGACGAGCACCCCGAGCGGATGCGCACCTTCTACAGCATGCTCTACCGCTGCCTGCTCTTCCCACGTCGCTTCTGGGAGCGTAACGCGGCGGGTGAGATCGCCCACTACAGCCCCTACAATGGCAAGGTACTGCCCGGCTACATGTACACCGACACGGGCTACTGGGATACCTTCCGCGCGCTGATGCCGCTGATCAACCTTGTCTACCCCGACGAGGCAGGGCCCATGGCTGAGGGGCTGATGAATGCCTACCGCGAGAGCGGCTTCCTGCCCGAGTGGGCGAGCCCCGGGCATAGGGACTGCATGGTGGGCAATAACTCCGCCTCCGTCCTCGCCGATGCCTTCCTCAAGGGGCTGGGTCGCCTCGAGGGGAGGGAGGTCGTCGCGGCGCTGCTGCATGGGGCCAATGCCGAGCACCCTACGATCAGCTCCACGGGGCGCAAGGGCTATCAGTACTACAATAGGCTCGGCTACATCCCCAGCGATGTGGGGATCAAGGAGCACGCTGCCCGTAGCCTCGAGTATGCCTATGCCGACTGGTGCATCGCTGAGGTGCTCCGCCGCACGGGGGCACCGAAGAAGCTGGAGGCCCTCTACCGCTCGCGCAGCCAGAACTATCGCAAGCTCTACAACCCTACCCTCGGGTGGATGCAGGGACGCAAGGCCGACGGCAGCTGGCAGCAGCCCTTCTCGGTCTATAAGTGGGGCGATGCCTTCACTGAGGGCAATGCGCTGCACTACACCTGGTCGGTCTTCCACGACGTCCCAGGGCTCATGCAGCTGATGGGCGGTGCTGCGGGCTTCACGGCGCACCTGGATAGCATCTTCTCCCTGCCGCCCCTCTTCGACGAGAGCTACTACGGCTTCGTCATCCACGAGATCCGCGAGATGCAGCTGATGAATATGGGCAACTACGCCCACGGCAATCAGCCCATACAGCACATGATCTACCTCTACGACTATGCGGGTAGACCGCAGCGCACGCAGTGGTGGGTGCGCGAGGTGATGGACCGCCTCTATAGCGCACGCCCTGATGGCTACTGCGGCGATGAGGACAACGGCCAGACCTCGGCCTGGTACGTCTTCTCTGCCCTCGGCTTCTACCCTGTTAATCCCGTCTCGGGCGAATATGCGCTGGGCATCCCTTACTTCCGCCGCGTCCGCCTGCAGCGCCCTGGGGCAAAGCCCTTCGTCATCACGGCTGACCGCCCCGAGGGGCGCTACGTACGGCGGACGCTCCTCGGGGAGCAGCCGCTAGCGAAGCCCTTCCTCAGCTATCAGAGCATCCTCGAGGGCGGGCGCCTGTACTTCGAGCTCGAGCCGCAGCCCAATCCCTAGCGTACTCCCGCCCGCAGCCCCTAGGGGGCTCTATCCTAGGGGAAGGCCTTCCTCCCCCTAGTGCGAAGCCCGCGACTGGACGTCTCCAGCCGCGGGCTTCGCTTGTCTTGGCGCTGCTCTACTCGGCCTAGGAAAAGCCTGCCGCGTGCCTGGCCGCCTAGCGCGCGGCAGAGGGGGAGGGGGCTGAGGGATATCCCTCAGCTCCTTGAGGGACGTCCATCAGGCGCGTGAGGGACATCAGTCAGGCCGCTGAGGGATATCCCTCAGTACGGCTCGGATAGGGTGCCCCGCTCGCTGCGCCCTCGGGGAGGGGAGGTGCGCCCCTGGGGTGAGGCCTACGGGAGCGGCCTTGGCGGCCAAGCTGAGGGGCAGGATGAGGCTCGAGAGTCAGCCGCAGCAAGGTGCAGTGGGGGACTTTTCGTATTTTTGCCCCATGCGCCAGATTGCTTGAATCCTCCCTAGCGCAGCACGATAGACGACCCAATGGCAAAGACTACCCCCAGCAGCAAGCAGGCTGCCCTGAGCGGCGACCGCCAGGATACGAGCACCAGCATCCTCCTTCACCACGTACGTGTCAATAACCTCAAGAATATAGACCTCGAGATCCCCCGCGGCAAGCTCGTCGTCGTCACCGGGGTTAGCGGCTCGGGCAAGAGTTCGCTGGCCTTCGACACGCTCTATGCCGAGGGGCAGCGCCGCTATGTGGAGAGCCTCTCGAGCTACGCCCGCCAGTTCGTCGGCCGCATGGCTAAGCCCGAGGCCGACTGGATCCGTGGGCTGCCGCCAGCCATCGCCATCGAGCAGCGTGTCGTCAGCCGCAATCCCCGCTCCACCGTAGCGACCTCGACCGAGATCTACGAGTATATGCGCCTCCTCTGGGCGCGTGTGGGGAAGACCATCTCCCCGATCTCGGGGCAGGAGGTGCGTAAGCATACCGTCCCCGATGTGCTGGGCTACATTCGTCAGCTGCCCGTGGGGAGCCGTGTCTACCTCATCACGCCGCTCATCCTGCCGAAGGGGCGTAAGCTCGCCGCCCACCTCGAGATCCAGCTGCAGCAGGGCTACAGCCGTCTGTGGCGCAGTGATCAGGGCGTCGTGCCCATCGACGAGGCGCTCGTATGGCCCGACAAGGAGGCCAAGAACTGCTGGCTGCTCATCGACCGCCTCGCCGTGGGGGATGACCTCAGTGCGGTGGACCGCCTCGGGGAGTCGGTAGAGACGGCCTTCTTCGAGGGACGCGGTAGCTGTAGCCTCGCCGTAGAGCGTATGGAGGGCGGCGAGCGCCAGGAGGCCGTGCTGGTGCCCTTTAGCAATGTCTTCGAGGCCGACGGGCGCGTCTTCCAGGAGCCGAGCCCCGAGATGTTCAGCTTCAATAATCCCATAGGTGCCTGCCCCGAGTGTGAGGGCTTCGGCATGGTCGTCGGCATCGATGAGCGCCTGGTGATCCCCGATCCCACACTCTCGGTCTACGAGGATGCCGTAGCCTGCTGGCGGGGTATGGTCTCCTCGGAGTGGAAGAACTTCTTCATCAGTCTATCGGATCAGGAGGGCTTCCCCATTCACAAGCCCTACAAGGACCTCACGGCTCGGCAGCGTGAGCAGCTGTGGGAGGGCCTGCCGAGTAAGCAGTACGGCCCCGTAGGGATCAACCCCTACTTCGCTGCCCTGCGTAGCCAGCTGCACAAGATCCAGAACCGCGTCCGCATCGCCCACTTCACGGGCAAGACGGTATGCCCGAGCTGCCACGGTGGACGCCTCAAGCCCGATGCCCTCTGCGTGCAGGTGGGCGGGAAGAACATCGCCGAGGTCGTCAGCCTGACCCTCTGGGAGGCACGGCGCTTCTTCGATGAGCTGGAGCTAAGTCCCGCGGATCAGCTCATCGCCAAGCGCCTCCTGCACGAGATACGCTCCCGCCTCGGCTTCCTCGACGAGGTAGGCCTCGGGTACCTCACCCTAGACCGCCTCTCCAATAGTCTCTCGGGCGGGGAGAGCCAGCGCGTGACCCTCGCGACCCAGCTCGGCAGTAGCCTCGTCGGCTCGCTCTACGTGCTCGACGAGCCCAGCATAGGCCTGCACCAGCGCGACACCGAGCGGCTGATACGCGTCGTCAAGCGTCTGCGTGACCTGGGGAATACGGTGGTCGTCGTCGAGCACGATGAGGAGATGATGCGCGCCGCCGACTACATCGTGGACATAGGCCCCGATGCGGGTATCCACGGCGGCCAGGTCGTCTACGCAGGCGATGCCTCGGCCATCACGCGCGAGACGCCTGGCTACACGGCGGCCTACCTCACGGGGCGCGAGCAGATCCCTCTGCCCAGCGTGCGCCGCGGCTGGACGAGCTTCCTCGAGGTCAAGGGCGCCCGTCGGCACAACCTCAAGGAGGTGGATGTGCGCTTCCCTCTGCATACGCTCACCGTGGTCAGTGGCGTCAGTGGCTCGGGCAAGAGTACGCTGGTGCGTGACCTCTTCTACGAGGGCGTCAGCCGCAAGCTAGGACGCGAGCCCATGACGGAGCTCGAGCTCACCTCCATCACGGGCGACTGGCGCGAGATCGAGCAGGTGGAGTACGTGGACCAGAACAACATCGGCCGCAGCTCCCGCTCCAATCCCGTGACCTACGTCGGTGCCTTCGACACCATACGTGACCTCTACGCGGGCCTCCCCCTGTCCAAGCAGATGGGCTACAAGCCCTATTACTTCAGCTTCAATAAGGAAGGCGGACGCTGCGAGACCTGTCAGGGCGCTGGTGAGATCACCATCGAGATGCAGTTCATGGCCGATATTCACCTCACCTGCGAGGCTTGCGGCGGCAAGCGCTTCCGCAAGGAGCTCCTCGAGGTCGAGTACTGCGGGACGAATATCTCCCAGCTGCTGGAGCTGAGCGTCGACGAGGCCGTGGACTTCTTCGCCGAGCACCGTGAACAGTCCCCTCTCTCGGATCGCATCATCAATCAGCTGCGTCCGCTGCAGCGCGTAGGCCTCGGCTACATCAAGCTCGGGCAGTCGGGCTCCACGCTCTCGGGCGGGGAGAACCAGCGTGTCAAGCTCGCCTACTACCTCGGTAAGGGGAAGAAGTTGCCGACGCTCTTCATCTTCGACGAGCCGACCACGGGCCTGCACTTCCACGATATACGCACGCTGCTGGGCTCGCTGGAGGCACTGGTCGACCAGGGGCACTCGGTGATCGTGGTCGAGCACAACCTCGAGGTCATAAAGGCTGCAGACTGGGTCATCGATCTCGGCCCCGAGGGGGGTAAGGGTGGTGGCTACATCGTGGCCGAGGGGACGCCCGAGGAGCTGGCCGCCCATCCCGACTCGGCTACGGGACGCTACCTCCGTCCGCTGCTGGAGGCGACAGGTAGCGTGCTGAAGGCTCGCTAAGGCGGCGCTGCCCCGCTGGGGTGTAGTGCTCGTCCGCTGGGGAGTAGTTATCCAAAAAAACAAGCCCTATAAGGGCGTCCGCGCTGAGGCTCAGCGTGTGGGACGCCCCTATAGGGCTTAGCTGTCTTATGTCGATAGGTGGGGTGAGTTTTCTTATAGTATATTTCCCCGAATCTTATATTAGTTTTCGCTAGATCTTATATCATTTTCTGTGACTTCTTATATTATTTTCTTCCGCATCTTATATCACTTAGCTCCCTCTCCCTAGGCTCGGAGCGTGCCGCGCCTTAGCTCGGGGCTGCCTCCCTCCTTGCGCTTGGTAGCCTTCCCCTTATCCCTCGGCAAGCTCCCTCCGCGCGCTCGGCAGTCTCCGTGAGGCTGCTGCCCTAGCTCAGCTTTACCCTTGCTCGGCCTGCCGAGCCTCCTCGGGGTGCGCTGCTACACCTATGTAGCTAGCTATATATAGGTATAGAAAAGGGATCTTCCTCTTGGTTGTGGCTATTCTATACCTACTTGTAGGGAGCTGTGTTGGGACGATTACGCCTTTTTTTCGCCAATAATGGTGCTTCATATACCTAATTGAGTTATCTTTGTAGCGGCAAGGCACTGCCTAGCGCCTAGGCTCTGCTTAGGGGATACCACGGAGCCTACTGCACCTCGGCTCTATAGCGCCTGCCGACAAGGTCATAAACTAAGTAGAATCAAACTAATAAGAAACTCTATGTCGTGGTTAATCAAATCCTCGATCGGCCGTAAGCTCGTGATGAGTATCTCAGGACTTGCGCTGATCCTGTTCCTGACCTTCCACATGTCGATGAATCTGGTAGCTCTCTTCAGCGAGGAGGGCTATAACGCGGTATGTGAATTCCTCGGAGCTAACTGGTACGCACTGGTAGCCTCAATGGGGCTGGCCGCACTCTTCGTCGTGCACATCGTCTATGCCTTCATCCTGACGCTGCAAAACCTCAAGGCACGTGGCAACGACCGCTACGCCGTCATCGACAAGCCTAAGGGCGTCGAGTGGGCCTCGCAGAACATGATGGTACTCGGTGTCGTCGTCGTCCTCGGGCTCCTGCTGCACCTCTTCAACTTCTGGGCGAAGATGCAGCTGGCAGAGCTCCTCGGGCAGCATGACCTCGGGATCGCGGGCGTCAGCGGGCCTACCGACGGTGCTGGCCTTATCCGCTATACCTTCTCTAATCCTATCTTCGTAGTCCTCTACCTCGTATGGCTGGGTGCTCTGTGGTTCCACCTCTCGCATGGCTTCTGGAGCTCGCTGCACACCATCGGCTTCGATAACAAGATCTGGTTCGAGCGCCTGCGTTGCATCTCCAATGTCTACACGACGATCATCGTCCTCGGCTTCGCAGTCGTGGTCGTATGGTACTACCTGCAGAGTCTCTGCGGTGGGGTCTGCCCCTTCTAATGCCTGTAGTTATCCACTCCAGTACCTATATATAGCATATGTCTAAGATAGATTCCAAGATCCCTGCCGGCCCATTAGCTGACAAGTGGACAAATTATAAAGACCATCAGAAGCTCGTCAACCCCGCCAACAAGCGCCGCCTCGACATCATCGTCGTCGGTACCGGGCTCGCTGGTGCATCGGCTGCCGCATCGCTGGCAGAGATGGGCTTCAACGTGCTGAACTTCTGCATCCAGGACTCGCCCCGTCGTGCGCACTCCATCGCTGCACAGGGGGGGATCAACGCTGCTAAGAACTATCAGAATGACGGGGACTCGGTCTACCGCCTCTTCTACGATACGATCAAGGGGGGGGACTACCGTGCTCGTGAGGCCAACGTCTACCGCCTGGCAGAGGTTGCTAATAATATCATCGACCAGTGCGTAGCACAGGGCGTACCCTTCGCTCGTGAGTACGGCGGTCTCCTGGATAACCGTTCCTTCGGGGGTGCTCAGGTATCACGTACCTTCTATGCCCGCGGTCAGACGGGACAGCAGCTGCTGCTCGGCGCTTACTCCGCCCTTAGCCGTCAGGTCGGCAAGGGCTCGGTCAAGCTCTACACGCGCCACGAGATGCTCGACGTCGTCATCATCGACGGACGTGCCCGAGGGATCATTGCCCGTAACCTCGTGACGGGTAAGATCGAGCGCTTCGCAGCACACGCCGTCGTCATCGGTACGGGCGGCTACGGTAATGCCTTCTTCCTCTCGACGAACGCTATGGCCTCCAACGGCTCGGCTGCCTGGCAGTGCTACAAGAAGGGCGCCTACTTCGCGAACCCCTGTATGGCCCAGATCCACCCGACCTGCATCCCCGTACACGGAGAGTTCCAGTCCAAGCTGACGCTGATGTCCGAGTCGCTGCGTAACGACGGCCGCATCTGGGTACCCAAGAATATCGAGGATGCCAAGAAGTTGCAGGCAGGTACGCTCCGCCCCACCGAGATCAAGGAAGAGGATCGTGACTACTACCTCGAGCGCCGCTACCCTGCCTTCGGGAATCTCGTGCCTCGTGACGTGGCGAGCCGCGCGGCCAAGGAGCGCTGCGACGCTGGCTATGGGGTCAACAACACCGGCCTAGCCGTCTTCCTCGACTTCTCCTCCGCCATCCAGCGCCTGGGTAAGGACGTCGTAGAGGCCCGCTATGGTAACCTCTTCCAGATGTACGAGAAGATCACCAACGACAATCCCTACGAGACGCCGATGATGATCTACCCTGCCATCCACTACACCATGGGCGGTATCTGGGTAGACTACGAGCTGATGACCTCCGTGCCCGGGCTCTTCGCTATCGGGGAGGCCAACTTCTCTGACCACGGTGCCAACCGCCTCGGGGCTTCGGCACTGATGCAGGGTCTGGCTGACGGCTACTTCGTCCTGCCGTACACGATCCAGAACTATCTGGCGGACCAGATCCAGGTTCCCCGCTTCAGCACGGACCGTCCAGAGTTCGACGAGGCAGAGAAGGGCATCCAGGACCGCATCGCTCGCCTGATGAGCATCAAGGGCTCACAGTCTGTCGACAGCCTGCACAAGAAGCTCGGCCACATCATGTGGGACTTCGTCGGCATGGGTCGTGAGCGCGAAGGCCTAGAGAAGGCAATCGTAGCGCTCAAGGAGCTGAAGAAGGAGTTCTGGAGCGACGTGCGCATCCCCGGTAAGGCTGATGACCTCAACGTCGAACTGGAGAAGGCACTGCGACTGGCTGACTTCATCGAGATCGGCGAACTGATGGCCCGCGACGCTCACGACCGTGAGGAGAGCTGCGGTGGTCACTTCCGCCTCGAGCACCAGACGCCTGAGGGCGAGGCTCTGCGTCACGATGACCAGTTCGCCTACGTCTCCTGCTGGGAATACCAGGGCGAGGATCAGGATCCCGTCCTCCTCAAGGAGCCTCTGGACTACGAGTTCGTCGTCCGTCAGCAGCGTAACTACAAGAACTAACCCCAAGCCACTCAATCGGTACAATGGACAAGAATATCAATATCAAGGTAAAGGTCTGGCGCCAGCGCGGTCCCGAGGCAAAGGGTGCGTTTGAGCTGTATGACCTCAAGAATATATCCCAGGGCAGCTCGTTCCTAGAGATGCTCGACATCCTCAATGAGCAGCTGGTACGCGAGGGCAAGGAGCCCGTCGTCTTCGACCACGACTGCCGTGAAGGGATCTGCGGTATGTGCTCGCTCTACATCAATGGGCACCCCCACGGGCCCGATGATAGCATCACGACTTGCCAGCTCCACATGCGTCGCTTCGACGAAGGGGACACGATCACCATCGAGCCTTGGCGCTCGGCGGGCTTCCCCATCATCCGTGACCTTATGGTAGACCGCTCGGCCTACGACAAGATCATCCAGGCGGGGGGCTTCGTATCGGTCAATACGGGTGGTGTGCCTGACGCCAACGCGATCGCCATCCCCAAGGCGGATGCTGATATGGCTATGGACGCTGCTGCCTGCATCGGCTGTGGCGCCTGCGCTGCGGCATGTAAGAACGGCTCGGCTATGCTCTTCGTCTCGGCGAAGGTCAGCCAGCTCGCACTCCTGCCTCAGGGTCGTGTCGAAGCTGCTCGCCGTGCTAAGGCGATGGTCGCGAAGATGGACGAACTGGGCTTCGGGAACTGTACCAACACCCGTGCCTGCGAGGTAGAGTGCCCCAAGAACATCTCTATCTCGAACATCGCGCGCCTCAACCGCGAGTTCCTCTCCGCTAAGTTCAAGGACTAGTCCGACGTAGCATGCGCCGCCTGTGCGGCTAGTGCTGCCTCCCAATACCAGCCGCGCCTGCGACCATCTCCGATGGCTGCAGGCGCGGTTCTTTTTTGTGCCTCGGGGAGCGAGCTCGCTCCTCGAGACTTGTCGTAGTGGGGCAGTGGAAAAGGGTGGAAGGGGAGGAGGTGAATGTCGAGGCTAAGGGGTGCTGCTGTACCTGCTGCGGCTGGGTGATCTTCGGATATAAGGTGTTGGGCTGCTCGTCCCGAGGCTGGGTGAGTTTGTGGCCTAAGGCTGGACTTACTCCTTGCACTAGGGTAGGTGCTAAGGAATAATGGTAGCCTTGGTCGTCACGAAATGGAAGCCTTGGCTCGCTCGCAGCTGGGGATGCAGCTTCGTAACGGGTGGAAAGGAAGGCGGGTTAAGTTGGCCGTGCGTGCTGAATTAAGGGGGAGTGTGCAGGAGCGGAAGGGGCAAGAAGGCCGAGCGAGGAGCGTGCTAGGGGCGGGAGATGAGGAAGGCGTAGGCGAGAAGCTCGGTGCCCGACTCTTCGCATCGGATGGAGAGGAGGTAGGAGCTACCCGCGGGGAGGCCGAGGCGGTCGAAGAAGCTCCGTGGCTCGGTGCAGAGGACGTCCAGCCAAGCGTGGCTTCCGCTGCTCTCGCCCTGATGGATCGTTTGCCCCGTGAGCTCGTAGACGATCCAGCTGCAGCGGGCCGCGGGGTGCTGCTCCAGCCAGCTGCGGAGTGCCCGTGGACTACGCTCCTCCGTCTCGGCCTCTAGTTCGCCCCGACCTCCCGTACTGGGGGGCTTGGGCTGCTGCTGGCGCTGGAGGCTGACACTATTGGGCTGTCCAGGGCTGGCATAGCCTGCTGCGGCCAGCGCGGGGAGCCACTGCGCCGACTCCCAGGGGGCGCTAAGATCGACCCGCTCCCAGGCGACATCCTTCTTCGTCTTGAGCCCTCGCGGGAGGCTGCTGTTGTCGTAGGCAAACTTATCCACCACGAGTTCCTCGCCCTCCTTGATCAGCGCGACGACACCCCGACTATTGACTAGGCGCGGCAGGGCAAGGCGGAGGACTTGGTCTGGCGCGAGGCGAGGATAGCGCTCGGTGAGGCGCTGGGGCTCGGCGCAGAGGACGATGTAGCTGTGTGGCGGGAGCTTGACGTCGGGGAGACGGACGCCCTGGACGCGCGTCTCCTCCTTGCCGACGGCGAGTAAGTAGTCCCCGATCGGGCAGGGCTGATCGCTCGGGTTGTAGAGCTCGACGTACTCGGCGCTCGCGGGGCTGGGTGCGGCCATCACTTCGCTGAGTAGGGGATGCGCTAGGGCGAGTTGGGGGAGGGCGAGCCCGAGGCTAAGGAGGAGACTGCGGGCGTGCATGGTGTGGGTCATGTGATAGAAGGTAAAGCAGTAGGTCAGAGGTAAGGTCGAGCAAGCTATGTGCCTGCTGCAAGCTACGCGAGGGATATCCCTCAGCGGGCTGACTGATAGCTCTCAGGCGTGTGAGGGACGTCCCTCAGTCTCGTGACTGATATCCCTCAGAGGGCCTCCCCCTTGTGGTGGCCTTTTGCTGAGAAGAGGGCGCCCTTCGCCTAGATCAAGGTAAGGGAGGTGATGAGGAAGGTATTGGCGGTCAGCTTGGATGCTGCTAGGGCTCGCGGCGAGATGCCCTAACGAGGCTCGAGGAGCAAGGCGCGGACGCCTTAGTCCTCCTTGGTCGGGGCGTCCTCGGGTGCGGCGTCCTTGGGCGGACTTGAGGCTCGGGGGTGGGCGGCGTAGAGCTTGCGCAGCTGCTCGAAGGAGGTATGCGTGTAGCGGACGGTGGTGGAGACGGAGTTGTGCCCCATCAGTTCGCGTAGCAGCGTGAGGTCGCCCCCAGCGTTGAGCATGTCGGTGGCGAAGGAGTGGCGCAGGGCGTGGGCTCCGCGACGGGTGAGCTTCGGCACCTCGCTTAGGGTGGCGTGCACCACGCGGTAGATGGCGCCGTCGGAGAGGGGCTTGCCCCGCGAGGAGAGGAGGAAGTGCGGGCTGTGGCCGAAGATCTGGGTGCGCTCGCGCCGCCAGTGCTCGATGGCCTCCGCCAGCTGCTCGCCGAAGGGTACGATACGCTCCTTGCGCCCCTTACCCAGCACCTTGAGCTGACGCTGTCGGGTGTCGACATCGCTGTCGGCGAGGCCTGCCAGTTCGCTGCGTCGCAGCCCGCACTCGTAGAGCATCGCCAGGATCAGGCGGTCGCGTACGGCCTGCCAGTCCTCGGTCTGCTCTTGAGGCTCGTCGATGAGGCGGTTGAGCTCCTCGGTGGGGACGTAGACGGGGAGGGGTTTGTCGGCCTTCGGGGGGCGCAGCTGCTGGATGGGGCTTCGGCGTATGATGCCGAGCTTGAGCAAGTAGCGGTAGAAGCTCTTCACCGAGGAGAGGTATTTGCCCACGGAGGAGGCCTTGACCCCTGCATCGAGGCTGGAGGAAAGCCAGCCGCGCACCAGGTCGAGGTCGCCCTCGCTCGGGGTGAAGGGCTCGGAAAGGCACTCCTCGGCATAGCGGCGGTAGCGCTCCAGGTCACGGCTGTAGCTGGACACCGTCCTGGGGGAGGCGTCCAGCTCGTAGCGCAGGTAGTCCTCGAAGCGCTGGAAGAGATCGGGCTCGGTACTCATCGGAGGGGTCGGGGAAAAGGGTAGGCGAGGGACGAAGGGCGGCCAAGGCAGGGCGCTTCGTCCAAGCCTAAGCCTTCGCGCAGCTAGGGGGCGACGCGGGTGAGGCTCCAGCTGCCATCCTCCTGCAACTCGTAGACGAAGCGGTCGTGCAGGCGGCTGTCGCGTCCCTGCCAGAGCTCGATGCGGTGGGGCGTCACGGCATAGCCTCCCCAGCTCTCGGGGCGGGGCACCTCGCGGCCGACGAACTTGAGGCTCTCGGCAGCAAAGCGCATCATGATCCACTCGCGCGAGGGGATAGGCTGGCTCTGTGGGGAGATGCGCGCGCCGATACGGCTCTTGTAGGGGCGCATCGCGAAGTAGGCGTCGCTCTCGGCGGCAGGGAGGCGCTCGATCGTGCCCTCGACGTGGATCTGACGCTCTAGCTCGTGCCAGAGGAAGGTCAGCGCTACGCGTGGGTTGGCGGCGATCTGTTGCCCCTTGCGGCTCTCGTAGCCGGTGTAGAAGACGAAGCGTCCGCCGAGGACTTCCTTCAGCAGGACGGTGCGTATACTGGGCTGGCCCTCGGGGCTCGCTGTGCCCACGAGCATGGCCGTAGGCTCGTAGACGCGGCTCTCTATGGCCTCGTGTAGCCAGCGCTCTACCATGGGGAGGGGCTCGGCGGGGAGCTCGCTGCGGCTCAGGCTGCGGCTGGAGTACTCGCGTCGGATATGCTCGAGGTGAAGATCTTCGTTCATGTCTGTCCTTGGTCTAGGTAGGGGAGCAAAGCAAGCAGGGGATAGCACCGAGCGCTCGGTGCTATCCCCTGCCTATGCTGGTCGCTATTAGATGAAGGTGGCGAACTCCTCCATAGAGTTGCGCACCTTCTTCATCTGGCCCAGCCAGTCGCGCTCGGGATCAGCGTAGCCTAGGTAGAGGAGGCAGACGCTGCGTAGGCCCTTGGAGGGCAGGTCAAGCAGCTCATCGACGAGCTTGGGGTCGAAGCCGCCGATGGGCGTGCTATCGATGCGGAGCTCTGCAGCCTGTGCCAGCGCCATCCCCAGGGCGATGTAGGCCTGGTTCGCAGCGTGCTGGTACTGCTCCTCCTTGTCCATCTCGCCGAACTTCTCCTTGAGCATGTCTGTGTAGCGCTTGAAGCGTCCGCGCACCAGCCCGCGCTCGTCGGTCGTCAGGTCATAGATGGCGTCGATGCGCTCGGGCGTGTATTCGTCCCAGGCGGCGAAGACGATGACGTGGGAGCACTCACGCATGCAGTCGGGGTTGAGGGCGCCTGCGACCATCTTCTCCTTGAGGTCCTGGTCGCCGACGACGATGAGGCGGAACTGCTGCAGCCCCGAGGAGGTGGGGGCGAGGCGTGCGGCCTCGACGATCTTCATCAGATCCTCCTGGGAGAGCTTCTTCGTGGGGTCGTATGCCTTGACGGCGTGCCGCCAGTGTAGGTCTTCGATAAGTGACATAGTCTACTGTATTTAATGATGGATGATGTAGTCTAGGGAAGAGGCCGCGGTCGGGGCGGGCTAGAGGTGCTGGGGGTGGTCCTGCTCGACGTAGTCGATGAAGGCCTTGTTCACCAGATGGGAGCCGCCAGGGGTGGGGTAATCGCCGCTGAAGTACCAGTCGCCGTGATGGTGCGGGATGGCCTCATGCAGCCCCTCGAGGCTCTGGAAGATCAGCTCGACCTCGGCACGAGTGTCTTCGGGGCGCAGGAGCTCGACCATCTTGGCCGAGATCTCCTCGGGGCTGAAGGGGGCGTAGATCGTCTTGACGACATTCTCTACCTCCTCCGTCTCGGGGCGCTGGCGCAGCTCGAGGGCACGCTGGTACTGCTGCTCGATGAGGGCCTCCATACCGCGCTCCTTGATCAAGGCGATGGCGGCGCGAAAGGCGATGAACTCCTTCATCTTGCTCATGTCAATGCCGTAGTAGTCGGGGTAACGTACCTGCGGGCAGCTGGAGACGATGACGATCTTGCGTGGGGAGAGGCGGTCGAGGATGCCGATGATGCTTTGGCGCAGGGTCGTCCCACGGACGATGCTGTCGTCGATGACCACGAGGCTATCGAGGCCAGGGCGTACCGTGCCGTAGGTGATGTCGTAGACGTGGGCGGCGAGCTCATTGCGGCTCTTGCCCTCGGAGATGAAGGTGCGGAGCTTGATGTCCTTGATCGCGACCTTCTCGCTGCGGATGCTCAGGGCTAGGATCTGACGTAGCTCCTCGGTGCTCAGCTGACGGCCTGACTGCAGCAGGCGTAGCTTCTCCTCGTTGAGGTGGGCGTTGAGTCCCTCGAGCATGCCGTAGTAGGCGACCTCGGCGGTGTTGGGGATGAAGGAGAAGACCGCGTGCTCGAGGTCTCCGTCCAGGGCGCGGAGGATGGCGGGTGTGAGCAGGCGGCCGAGGGCCTTACGCTCCTGGTAGATGTCCTTATCACTGCCGCGGGAGAAGTAGATGCGCTCGAAGGAGCAGGCCTGCTGCTGCCGTGGGGGGACGATCTGCTCGAGACGTACCTCGGCCTGGCGATTCACCAGGAGCGCCTGCCCGGGCAGCAGCTCCTGGACCTGCTCGCTGGCGATATTCATCACCGTCTGGATGACGGGGCGCTCGGACGCCAGCACGACGATCTCCTCATCTATATAGTAGAAGGCGGGGCGTATGCCCCAGGGGTCGCGCATGGCATAGCTCTCGCCGCTGCCTGTCTGCCCGCACATGACGAAGCCTCCGTCCCATAGCGGGGCGCACTGGCGCAGGACGTTCGCCATGTCGATACGCTCCTCGATGTAGTGAGTGATGTCCATGCCCTCGAGGCCGAAGGTACGGCTCTGGACGAAGAGACGCTCTACCTCGCGGTCGAGGCGGTGCCCGATCTGCTCCAGCAGGATGTGCATGTCGGAGACGTGACGCGGGTGCTGGCCTACGGAGGTGATGGCGTCGAAGATCTGTGAGACGTTGGTGAGGTTGAAGTTACCGCAGATCGTCAAGCACTTGGCCCGCCAGTTATTGCGGCGGATCATGGGATGGACGAAGGTCAGGCCGCTCTTGCCCGTGGTGCTGTAGCGCAGGTGTCCCATCATGCAGTTGCCAGCATAGGGGAGGCGCTCCTCGGCGTAGATGGGGTCAGTGAGCTGCTCGCGGGGAACGGCTCCGAGTGTGCTGTGCACGGTGTCGAAGATCTCCTGGATGGCTCCTGTGCCCTCGGCGCGCTCACGGAAGAGGTACTCCTCACCGGGCTGGGTGCCGAGCTTGACCACGGCGAGGCCTGCACCCTCCTGCCCTCGATTGTGCTGCTTCTCCATCAGGAGATACAGCTTGTTGAGTCCATACATCCAGGTGCCGTACTTCTCCTGATAGTAGGAGAGGGGCTTGCGAAGGCGTATCATGGCTACGCCACATTCATGCTTGAGCGGTTCCATCGTCGGTCTGTCCTTTGGCGCTTGTCTCTTAGTGTTTAGGTCAGCAAGCGGCAGCTGCTCGCCCTCGGTAGGGCTGGAGTAGCGTGCCGCTTGCTGTCATTGGGCTTATCTAGGGATTGAGGTGTCTGTCTTGTCCTTGAGGAAGGCTAGCGCTTGCGCTGTGCCTTGCGCTGCTGCTCCTGCTGTAGGCGCTGTGCCTCCTCGAGGCGCTGCATCCACTTGCTCTTCTTGCGAGGCTTCTTCTTGTTCTCCTCCAGCTGCGCCAGGAGCTTGTCCTCGTTGAGTGTCCAGCGGAAGGCGAAGTACTGCGCGATGGTGATGAGCGTGGAGACGAAGTAGTAGTAGCTCAGCGCCGAGGCGTTCTGGTTGAACATGAAGAAGAACATGATGCTCATGATGTAGGGCATCATCTGCATCCCGGCCATACCCTCGCCCGAGGTCGGGGACTGCGTCATCGTATAGCGGGTATAGACGACGTTGGTCACGGTCATCAGCAGACAGAAGAGGCTGAGGTGGTTGCCGAGGAAGGAGGAGATGATGGGGATGTTGGCATTCCACGATACGATGGCGTCGTAGGTGGAGAGGTCATCCGCCCAGAGGAAGCCCTGGCCGCGCAGCAGGATGGATGTAGGGAAGTACATGTAGAGCGCGATGAGGAAGGGCATCTGTAGCAGCATCGGCAGGCAGCCACTCATGGGGCTGGCTCCGGCCGAGCGGTAGAGGTTCATCGTCTCCGTCTGGCGCTTCATCATGGCCTCCTGCTCCTTGCCGGGGTACTTGGCATTGATGGACTCGATCTGTGGGCGTAGGACGCGCATCTTGGCCTGCGAGAGGTAGCTCTTGTTGGTGAAGGGCCAGAGGAGCAGCTTGATGGCGAGCGTCATCAGGAAGATGATGAGGCCCCAGTTCGATAGATAGCGGGAGAGGAAGGTCACCAGCGGGATGATCATGTACTGATTGATCCAGCGGAAGAGGCTGATCCCGAGGTAGACGAGGTGATCCAGCTGGAGCTCCTCGCCTTCGACGGCACCAGCATCGTAGCCCTTGAGGAGCTCGTAGTCGTTGGGGCCGAAGAAGAAGGTAAGGGGAGCGGTAGGCTCGCTGTTGCGGAGGCTGAAGGGGATGGAGGTCTGGAGCTGTGCGCGGCGCACGTAGCCCGAGCCCTCGGCCTCAGCCTGTAGCGTCAGCTGGTTGCCCTCGAGGCCGCCCTGCTGCTGGATGAGCACGCTGCTGAAGTACTTGTCCTTGAAGGCTACCCACTGCAGGCGCTGCTGTACCTCCTGGTGCTCCTCGCTGCTGGTCTCTAGGCGCTCTACGTCTCCCTTAGGGAAGTGGTAGTAGATACCGCTGTACTGACCCTCGAACTTCCACGACTGCTCCTGCTGGGGCATACGCTGCGACCACTCGAGCTCCTGCATCGTCATGTTGGCAGGCAGGAGGTGATGGAGAGCCTTGCCCTCGAGGCGCAGCGAGAGGCGGTAGTCGTCCTTAGCTAGCGTATAGATGTAGTCAAGGTAGGCGGTCGAGTCGATGCGCATACGCAGCACGGCGCTGCTGTCGCTGTGGCTGACGAGCTCGAAGGAGGCGTCGGCTGTGTTGACGATCGTATTCGACAGCGTGCGTAGGGGGAGGTTGAGGCGCGCGTCGCCCTTACGGAAGAGCTGCACGGGCTTCTTGGCCTGGTCCTTATACTTGGCTAGCGTAGCCTCTATGGGGGCGGCTCCCTTGGTGGAGAGCTTGACCGAGAGCAGTGCATTGCGTAGCTCTACGAGCTGCTCAGGCTGGGGCGTGAGGTAGGGGGGGCGCACGCTGGTGCTGTCAGCACTCGTCGTGGCGAGGGCCTGCTGCTGGTGGGCGGCGGGCTGTGCGGGCTTCTTGGCCGTGGCCTGCTCGCTGCGCTGACGCTCGGCGATCTGCTCCGGCGTGGGCTGCTGGAGCCAGGTGAAGCCGATGAGGACAAGCCCGATGAGGAGGGCTCCGATCAGTGTATTTCTATCCATTAATCTAACTAAGGCCTGCAGCCACCGCCCCGACGATCGAGGGGGCGGCGTGCTGTAGCACTAATACTATCTAAAGCCGTTTGTCGGCTCCTTTGTTCGCGTCCCTAGCCTAAGACCTCCGTGTGGTAGTCGATGGCTGCGCGGACGAAGCTCATGAAGAGGGGACTGGGGTGCAGCACCGTGCTGCTGTACTCGGGGTGGTACTGCACGCCGACGTACCAGCGATGCTCGGGGAGCTCGACCGTCTCGACGAGCCCCGTGTCGGGGTTCTCCCCAGCGCAGAGCATGCCCGCACGCTCGAAGTCCTCGCGGTACTGGCTGTTGAACTCGAAGCGGTGGCGGTGGCGCTCACGGACGAACTCCTTGCCGTAGGCCGCAGCGATCTTCGACCCAGGGCGTAGGACGCAGTCGTAGCCGCCGAGGCGCATAGAGCCGCCGAGCTCGGAGACCGTCTTCTGCTCCTCCATCAGGTCGACGACCTTGTGCGTCGAGGAGGGGTCGATCTCCGTGGTGTGGGCATCGGCCCAGCCGAGTACGTTGCGTGCGTACTCGATGACCATGCACTGCATGCCGAGGCAGATCCCGAGGGTGGGGATATTATGCTCGCGCGTGTAGCGCAGGGCGACGAACTTGCCCTCCACCCCGCGCGCACCGAAGCCGGGGGCGATGACGACGCCGTCGAGGCCCTCCAGCAGCTCGGCCACGTTCTCGGGCGTCACCTTCTCGCTGTGGATGGAGATGAGGCGGAGCTTGCGCCCGTTGTAGGTCGCTGCCTGCAGCAGGGATTCGTCGATGGACTTGTAGGCGTCCTGTAGCTCCACGTACTTACCTACGAGCCCGATGCGTACCTCCTCGGTGGCCTGCTCGCGCAGGGAGAGGAAGTGCTTCCAGGGCTTGAGCTCGGGCGTGGACTCCTCGGGGGTGATGCCGCACTTCTTCAGTACGATCTCGTCGAGGTGCTGTGCCTGCAGGGCCAGTGGTACCTGGTAGATGGTGGGGACGTCGACGCTCTGCACGACGCTCTCGGGGGAGACGTTGCAGAAGAGCGCGACCTTGCGCAGGATGTCGCTGCCGAGGCTGTGCTCGGTGCGCAGCACGAGGATGTCGGGCTGGATACCCACCTCCTGCAGCTGCTTGACGGAGTGCTGGGTGGGCTTGGTCTTGACCTCACCTGCGGCAGCGATGTAGGGCACGTAGGTCAGGTGCAGGCAGAGGCAGCTCTGCCCCAGCTCCCACTTCAGCTGGCGTACGCTCTCTAGGAAGGGTAGAGACTCGATGTCGCCGACGGTGCCACCGATCTCGGTGATGACGAAGTCGTACTGCTTCTTGAGGCCGAGCAGCTTGACGTTGCGCTTAATCTCGTCGGTGATGTGGGGGATGACCTGTACGGTCTTGCCGAGGTAGTCGCCCTGACGCTCCTTGCGGATGACGTTCTGGTAGATGCGTCCCGTGGTGATGTTGTTGGCGCGCGAGGTGGCTACATCGAGGAAGCGCTCGTAGTGCCCGAGGTCGAGGTCGGCCTCATGTCCATCGTCCGTGACGTAGCATTCGCCGTGCTCGTAGGGGTTGAGCGTCCCTGGGTCGATATTGATGTAGGGGTCAAACTTCTGTATCGTGACGCTGTAGCCACGTGCCTGGAGTAGCTTGCCCAGAGAGGCGGCTACGATCCCTTTACCCAGGGAGGAGACGACGCCTCCCGTGACGAAGATGTACTTTGTTTCCACTGCCGTTATGCGCTATATATAACAATGAGTAGTCGCTTGGGCGGGCTGCGGGGAGCCTTCGCTCACCTATCATCTACCCAAGATACGCCACAAAGATACATCATTGTCGTGAGTCCTAGCCCTCCGAGCGGCCTTGCCCGCCGTGCCTTCATAAGGCGCTTCCCGTGCTCTGCCCTCGCCCGCACCGAGCTGAGGGATGAGCTGCTCCGATGCTCCGCCTGGGCTCGCAGCACCGCGTGTCCTAAAGGGGGACGCGGTTTATTATATAATATCCCGACGAATATGATATTATTTTTGACCAAATGTTATATAACTTCTGCTCCGATATTATATAATATTCCTCGAGATATAATATTATTTTTCTCCCTCCCACCTAGCTGTCGGCTCCGCTTCACACGTGTCGCGCCTCCTTCCCACATAGCAGGATTTAGGTGGAGCCGAGAGGCTAAGGGCTGCAGCTTGTCCTTTGGAAGGCCTGTCCACAGGAGCCTAGGACTGCAGCCCCGAATGAGCCTTGGGCGGAGGCTGTTTTGTGTGGTGCAAAAGTTTGATGCGTGGAAGATGCTGCTTGTTAAAAATATTTATCGTAACTTCGCGCCCTAGAGAGCGTGCTTACTAACTGACTTCATCCTTCACCGTGCTTTACCAAGCAACTGGCAACTGGCGCAAGCCGTATGGAGTCCGTGGAAGTACTCTAAAAAAAGAAGATTACATTAGTCACTAAACAATCATTCAATGAAAGCAACAAGACCCCTACTATTGCTTGCTCTGTTGGCGGTATTTGGATCCTGCTCCAAGGCCACCGATGAGCCTGTAGCCCCAAGCCCTAGCTCCAGCGATCAGCCGCTCAAGATCGCCCTGAGCGGTGAGATCGAGATGCCCGAGGTCGATCCTCAGACGGCGCGCGACCTGATCCTGACGGAAGGGACAACCAGCTCTGGTAAGCGCATTATTAGTCCTTATTTCACCGATAGCCGCCTCCCTGCTATCCTCTGCATCTATGATGACTTCGGGGGGATGAGCCTCTCGCGTGTCTTCATCGATGTTACCCCTGCTACGAGCAGCAATGGTAAGACGGTAAGTCGCTTCCGCTACTATGGTGCCCTTGATCAGGGGAAGTTTAAGGTCCGCGGTGCGAACCAACAGTTCAAGTCTGGTGATAAGGTCTCCTACAAGCAAGATCCAACTAACTCTGGAGTCTACGTAGGCCTCTTCGTCGGTCTTGACCCTAATGGCGGTGAAGATACCTCCCTTAATATCGGTGAGGGTAGCATAAGCTATACCCACGGTGGCTGGGAAACCAAGCTCGGTCAAGCTGTAGACTATACGTCTGTCGGGCCTAACCGCAGTGCTACCCGCATCATCTTCGGTACGACGAGCGAGCGTAAGGGTACCGAAACTGTCGAGATTGCTGGAGAAAAGGTCACCCGTGTTCTCTATGAGCATCATCCTCTGAAGTTCGCTTTCGACAAGACCATCTTCGACAAGGCTCCTGATGCCCGTCATCCTAACCCTGACACCCGCGATAATGTCCTCACGGTAAATGACCTCAAGCTCACTATGCGCGGAGCCCTCCTCGAGGTCGAGGTAGAGAACTGGGGTACGGCTGGCGTCAATGTCGGTGGTGTACGTGTCGGCACATTCGGCGGTGGTAAGGTTGAGTTCTCTGCCCCTACCGCGAAGAAGATCACGCGTAAGAATCAGTACGGCCAGACGAATACCTTCTGGGAAGTAGATACGCCTCCTATGGTGACTCCCGCTACCACTACGGGGAAGTACGATATCAAGTTCTACGAATCTGTCCGTCTAGAGGGTAAGGATCCCAGAGGGGGGAATGTCGCTTCTATGAAGAAGATCGTCTACCTGCCCTTCGTCAACACCGTAACGGGCCGCAAGCAGATCCCAGGTACCCTCGAGATCTTCTACAATCAGACGACGGGTTCTACCGAGCAGAAGACGGTAAGTGCAGCTGTCCGTGCGCTGAAGAATCAGGGGATCCTTGTCACGAAGAAGTTCATGATTAACTAGTAATGAAGATACACGCAAGAGATATGAAGAAGCAAGTCTATACGCAGCCCGAGATCGAGCTCCTCAAGCTCCAGGGTGAGCCTAGTCTTCTCGTGGACTTCTCCGTCGGAGGCATCCTTGACGATATCGAGGATGCAGGGGAATGGGATGATAACACCTACGCTCCAGGCCAAGGCTGGTAGTCCTCTCCACACGAAGAAAGTAAAGAGCGCGGGGCGCTACCTCCATCTGGGGGTAGCGCCCCGCCTGCTTTAGGGAGCCGCCCACACCCGTCCTTGGCCTTGTCGCCCTGTGTGGGACGCCCTCGTCCCTCCACCTGCTGCGGGGCGCGAACTATCTCGGGGGACGGGCTGTTCTACCCACAGCTAAGTAGCTCACCTAAGACAAATAGAATATGGCAACAGTAACGTTCAAGAATCAGCTCACCGTCACCCTCAACGGTCAGCTCCCCGCCGTGGGCAGCCTCGCCCCTAACTTCGCCGCTACGCAGGCCGACCTCAGCGATGTCCACCTCGAGGACTGGCGTGGTCAGCGCGTCGTGCTCAACGTCTTCCCTAGCATCGATACGGGCGTCTGCGCTGCCAGCGTACGCCGCTTCAACGCCGAGGCTGCAGCGCTGGAGAATACCGCCGTCCTCTGCATCTCCAAGGATCTGCCCTTCGCCCTCAAGCGCTTCTGTGGCGCTGAAGGTCTAGACAAGGTCGTGCCCCTCTCCACCTTCCGCTGCAACTGCTTCACCGACGGCTATGGCCTGCTGCAGACGGATGGCCCGCTGCGCGGCCTGCTGGCCCGTGCCGTCGTCGTCATCGACACCGATGGCAAGGTCCTCTACACGGAGCTCGTCCCCGAGATCACCGAGGAGCCCAACTATGAGGCTGCGCTGGCTGTACTGAAGAAGTAAGTTCGCCCGCTGTGCGTTCTAATTAAGGCCAAGGGGCGGCACCACGATCGTGGTGCCGCCCCTTGGCCTTTTGCTTTCTTAATTAGGCGGGCGCCTTAGCTGGTCGTGCTAGGTGACAGCCTTAGCTCTCGGCTGCTAGAAGAGGTACTGCAGCCCCAGGAGTGCCGTGAGTGGCTGCTGTCGGTAGCCGTACCACTGGGTGGCGCCCGTCAGGAGCTGGGCGCGCAGCTCGGCCGTCAGGGAGAGGCGCGAGGAGACGCGGTAGGCGGCCTCGCCATGCAGGACGTGTAGGGGCTTGAGCCGCACTACCTGCCCCGCGAGGTCGTAGCTGCTCGTGGCGGTAGCGAACTCATAGCCCGCACGCAGCTGGGTGCGGGGGATGCTCTGCAGCTCGAGTAGTGCGGAGAGCGTCCACTCGGGGCGCCCCGTCAAGAGGTCGCTTGCCTGCTGGTAGTCCTTATGCTCGGCAGCCAGCGAGGCGGTGAAGAGCCCCTCGTGGCGGTAACTCAGTGCGGCCCCGATCGCTAGCGTCTGATAACCCGCATAGTAGGGGACGAAGCCCAGCGAGAGCGGAGCCGTGGCTCCCTGAGGTAGGACGACGTTGACCATGGAGACCGGACGCCACTGCGCGGCATGGCGGTGTGAGCTGTAGCCTACCCAGGCCTCAGCGCCGAAGCGATCCTCGAGCAGCGTCTTGGCCGAGAGCTTGACCCAGCTGCGGCGCTCCAGCAGCTCGGGGTAGCTGGTGGGGCTGAGGTAGGGCATCTCGCGGCTGAGGAGCTGCCCGCGGAGCTGAGCGTGGTGCTCGGCGTCGGACTCGAGGCGGAGGCTGAAGGCCGAGCCATAGCTAAGGCGGGCGTCGACCTTGGGGAAGAGGTAGAGCTGCGCCCCCGAGGGATCACTGCCGTTGGTGAGGCGTAGGCCCCCACGCAGGTCCCAACGCCAGTCGCCCGAGAGGTCGCCGTAGGAGATGTAGGGGGCGACGCTGAGGCTAGAGCGCGAGGCATCGGGCAGCGCCTGCTGCTGGCTCAGCTGCTGGTAGCTGGGGCGGTAGTAGCTGAGCGCCCCATAGATGCCGAGGCGCGCCGTGCTGGAGAGCCTGTGGGAGAGCTGCAGGGAGAGGTGTGGGGCGAGTTCGCTGGCCTCGTAGCTATAGCTCTGTACGAGGGCCTCGGTGTACTTCGTCGAGGCGTAGTCGAGGCTGAAGCCCAGGTCGTAGAGCCAGTCCTCAGAGGCGATCTCGGGAGTAGCCAGGCGTGCGCTTAGGCGGAAGTGCTGCGTGGCCTGCTCGGGGTCCTCGATAGTGGCCTGGGAGCCGAGAGGGCTCTGCGTGGGAGCCGTCTTCTGCTCGTAGGTAGCGCGTCCGTAGTAGTTGGTCTTGTAGCGGCCGAGCTCGGCTCCGAGCTCGAGGCTAGGCAGGTCGAAGCGGTGGAGGTAGCGGGCGCCGAGCAGCCACTGCTGCTGGCGGGCTGTCCCCTGACCAGCGAGGACGTCGTAGCCGAGGCGTGCCTGCGTCCAGTCGAAGCGCCCGAGGACGTCCAGCTCATCGCGCTCCTGGGCGAGGATGCGGTAGCCTGCCCCGAGGCGTAGGGTGGTGCTGACCCCGCCGCGGGCGGTGAGGTAGCCGCGCTGCTCGGAGCGGGCGAAGCCGCCCTGCATCGGGGCCAGCGCACGCAGCGGGCTCAGCAGAAGGTTAGCGCCGAGGCCTCTGTCCTCATAGCTATAGCGGGGCTCGCTGACGCGGGGCGCAGGTAGGCTCAGCGAGAGGTCTTGAGGCTGGCGCGTGGAGAGGGTCAGCTCCTCCTGCGTCATGACGGTGAGCTCGCGGCGCAGGGTGTCGGCACGCTTGGGGCTCTCTGTCTGTGCGCTCAGAGGGAGGGCAGCGCTGCCGCCGAGGATTAGGGCTAGGGGGAGGATATGCTGCTTCTTCATACTCATCATACTTATTTGTAGCTAGCGAGGCGCTCGGAGATCATCCGCTGGATGTCCTCCTCGCTACCCTTATAGTTGTCACGCAGGCTCTCTACGTACTGCTTGGCCAGGTAGGTCTCACCCGTACGCTGGTAGCAGTCCGCCAGGAGCAGGAAGGCGCGGGCGAGCCAGTACTGCTGGGTGGTGCCTGCAGCGATGAAGCTGTCGAGGCTCTTGCGAGCCTCGGCGGGCTTGCCCGAGCGCAGGAGGAGGTCGGCATGGCGTACGATGCCCTCAGCGCCCTCGGGGCTGTCGCCCTGCTTGAGGAGCGCCTCGTAGGTCTTCAGGGCCTGGCCGGTGGCGCCGGTGGCCTCTTCGCTCTTCCCCTTGATGAGGATGAGGGAGCTGCGTGCGCTCGTGCCGAGGTCGCTGCGCTTCAGCAGCTCACTCGTCACTGCGAGGCTACGCTTGTAGTCCTTCGCCTCGTGGGCTGAGGAGGCGAGCTGGACGCCGTAGCGGATCTTCTGCGGAGCCTCGAGTCCTTCTAGGGCGTAGAGCTTGGACCAGGAGGCAGTGCTGGCGGCGAGCTTGCCCTCGGCCTTCTGCAGACGGGCCAGTGCCTCGAGGGCGGGGATGCGTAGGTCAAGCGAGCGAGCGGGCTCGGCGAGCTTGGTGTAGATGGCCGTGGCCTCGGCGCTGCGCTGCGTCTCCTCGTAGTGGCGGGCCAGCAGGAGCTCGGCCTTGCCTGCGTCGCGGCTCTTGGGGTAGGCACGGACGTAGTTCTCTAGCGCCGAGACGGTGCCCTCCTTATCCTTCTTGTACTTGCTCTCGAGGGAGAGGTACTGCAGGTGGGCGCCTTCCTCCTCGGAGGGGCTCAGCTGCTTGCCGAGGGTGGCGGCATAGGCGCTGTACTCGTCTACGCGGTCTAGGTCGATGTAGATGTTCTTGAGGTCGGAGAGGGCCGAGCGTGCCTCCTCGCTGTCGGGATAGCGTGCGATGAGGTCCTTGTAGGCCTTGATGGCCTCCTCGTGGCGGCCTGCGTTGTAGGAGACCATCCCGAGCTCGAGGGCGCCGAGGCGGGCATAGCTGCTCTCGGGGTAGCGTTGGATGAGCTGAGAGAAGGTACGCTGCGCCTCGGTGACGGGTGCCTTGCTCAGGATCTGCGCGCGGCCCTTGTCATAGAGCACCTCGGGTAGGTGGGCGGACTCAGGGTAGAGGCGAGCCAGCAGGTCGAGCGACTCGATCTGCTTGGCATAGTTACCCCAGCGTCCCTGGATGGCCGCCATGCGGTAGAGGGCCTCGTCGTTGCCGCCTGGGGCGAGCTCGTTGGCCGCGCGGTAGTCTTCGAGGGCCTCCTTGCTGCGATGCTGCACGAGGTAGCTGTCGGCACGGCGGCAGAGGGCGTCTACGCGGCGTGCTGTGGGCTCGCTAGAGGCCTGGCTGAGGTAGCTGGTGAAGGCACGCTGTGCCTCGCTGTAGCGCTTCGAGTTGTAGTAGGCGTAGCCCTCGACATAAGCGCTGAGGGGCACGCTGAACTGGGCGCTGCGGCTGTGCTGCACGTCGCGGGCGGACTCGGCATAGCGTCCCTCCTGGAGGTAGGTGAGGGCACGCAGGAGGTAGCACTGGGCAGTGTAGTCGGGCTGGGTGGCGAGCTTGATGCCCTCGGAGAGGCGCTGCTCGGCCTCGGGATAGCGTCCCTTGCTGAGGGCATCCTCTCCGAGGCGCAGCAGGACGTATTGCTTGGCCTCGTCGAGGTCACGGCTCTGGAGCTGCAGGCGCTGCAGGGTCGCCAGTGACTGGCTGTAGTCCTTGTTCGTCAGGAAGAGGCGCTTCATCAGACCCAGCACCTCGGCGTGGTGCTTGGACTGGGGGTACTCCTTGACGAAGGCCTCGGCGGCGCGCACGGTCTGGCCGAAGTTGGCTCGCTGCGTCTGGTACTGCAGCAGTACGCCGTTGTAGAGAGCAGCCTCGCGCAGCTGGCGGTCGGCGGCGGGGTGTGCGGCAGCGCGGCTGAAGGCTAGCGCGGCAGCGCTGGACTGGCCGAGCTTCAAGAGGCTGTTGGCCTGGACGAAGAGCGTCTTGGCCCCGTAGTCCCCAGCCTTGTCGGTCTCGACGCCCTCAAGAGCCTTGAGGGTCTCGTCGTAGCGCCCTAGGGCGTAGAGCGAGGCGCCGAGGGCGTAGCGCTCCCCAGCGTTTGGCTCGTAGCCGCTCTCCGTGAGCAGGGGCTGCAGGTAGCGCACCGCCTCGGCATAGGAGCCTAGGGCGAAGTGTGCCTGTCCCTGGGCGCCGCGGATGTCGGGGCGGGAGGAGAGGCTGGGGTAGCTACGCAGCAGGGGCTGGGTAGCGCTCAGCGCAGCCTCGGGCTGCTGGGTTGCGAACTCTAGCAGCACGAGCTGGCAGGCGGCTTCGGGGCGCAGCGCCTCGGGGTAGCTCTCGGGACGGAAGAGCTCACGGGCGAGCTCCGTCTTGCCCTCCAGCTGGGCGATGGTGCCGAGGTAGAGGGTGGCCTGAGCTCCGACGAGGCCGCCATCGAGGTCGGCCGCCTGCTCTAGGGCTGCCTTGGCCTCGGCGAGCTGCTCCATGCCGCGCCTATCCTTGAGGAGGCTGTAGCCGAGGGCGAGCTGTAGCTGGGCGGCCTCACGTGGGGCGAGGGCTGAGAGGGGGACGCGGCGTAGCTCCTCCTGAGCTACCGAGTAGTGTCCCTGCTCGAGATAGATGAGGCCAAGGAGCAGCTGGGCCTCGGCTCGGTCGAGGCTCTGCGGATGCTCGGTGAGGAAGCGGTTGACCAGCTCCTCGGGGTGGTCGGTGCGCTGGAGCATCAGTGTGGCGAGCATCTGGCGGTAGGCGGCGTGCTCCCGCTCTAGCGGCAGGCGACCCAGCTGGGGCAGGTCGTGGAGATAGCCTAGATAGTTGGCCGAGGCATAGTCCTGGTGCAGCTGAGCGGTCTCGAGGAGGCTACGGCTGGGGTCCGTCGTCTGCGCCTGGAGGCTGGCCAGCGAGCCGAGGCAGGCCAGGCAAAGGACGAGGCGTCTATAGTTCGTTGACTTCATTCGTATATAGGGCTAGGGTGGGGGGGCGGTGGTGGGAACGCAGGCGAGGGCTAGACCTCGAGGGTCATCAGTTCGTCGGCTGCGGTCGTCTCTGGGAAGAGGGCGCGTGCCTCCTCCAGCAAGGGAGTGGCATCGCTATAGCGTGCGGAGTAGTGTCCTATGAGGAGGCGCCCTACGCCCGAGGCGCGAGCGATCTGGGCGGCCTGCTCGGCCGTGCTATGCCCCGTCTCGGCGGCGCGTGCAGCTCGCTCGCGGGGGAAGGTCGCCTCGTGGTAGAGGAGGTCTACTCCCTGTAGGAGGGGGATGAGGGCGGGGCGATAGGCGGTGTCGGAGCAGTAGGCGTAGCTGCGGCCGGCCTTGGCAGGGCGCGTCAGCCGTGCGTTGGGGATGAGCTGCCCCTCGGGCGTCGTGTAGTCGGCTCCCTCACGTAGGGCCTTGAAGGCGCTGACGGGCACGCCGTAGAAGTCGCAGGAGGCGCGGTCGATATGCCGCTCGAGCCCACGCTCGCGGAAGAGGTAGCCCGTGCAGGGCATGCGGTGGTCTAGCGGGAGGCTGCTCACCGTAAGGGAGCGATCCTCGTAGACGGGGCCTGCCTGCCTATCGTCGAGGGTATGCACCTCGATCTCATAGCCGAGCCAGCTGGTGCTGGAGCTGATGAAGGGGGCGAGGTAGTCGGCGATGCCGCGTGGGCCGTAGATGGGCAGGGCACGGCGCCGCCCGAGGAGACTTAGCGTCGAGAGGAGCCCTGGCAGGCCGTAGCAGTGATCGCCGTGCAGGTGGGAGATGAAGACCGCGACGAGCCGACCGAAGTCCAGCCGAAGGGCACGCCACTGGCGCTGCGCTCCCTCACCGCAGTCGATGAGGAAGAGCTTCTCGCGGTAGGCCACGACCTGGGCACTGGGATAGTGCCGTGTCGTAGGCAGCGCCGAGCCGCAGCCGAGGATGTGTACGCGGAAGTCACTCATAGGGCTAGGGACGCGCCTTACTTGAAGAAGGCGCGGTAGACGTCATTGCCGTTGGCGTAGAGCATCAGCAGCATCAGGAGCACGAGCCCTACGGTCTGGATGGAGGTCATCGCCTTGTCACTAAGGGGCTTGCGGCGGATCATCTCGATGATGATGAAGAGGATGTGGCCGCCGTCCAGCGCAGGGATGGGCAGGATGTTCATCACCGCCAGGATGATGGAGAGGAAGGCCGTGATGCTCCAGAAGCTCTGCCAGTCGAAGCTCGAGGGGAAGAGCTTGCCCATCGTGCCGAGGCCGCCCATCTGCTTCGCACCCTCCTTGGTGAAGATGTACTTCAGCCCCCCGACGTAGCTGGAGATGGCCTGCGTGGCGCGGTCGAAGCCTGCGGGGATAGCGCTGAGGACGTTGTAGTGCACCGTCTCGATGGGGTAGATCTCCTCGATGGGGCGCAGCTGGATGCCTAGGCGACCCTCGCTGTCGACCTTGGCCGAGAGCTCGTGGAGGCCGTCGGGGCGCTCTACGGTGAGGCGGAGCTCCTGCCCCTTGTGCTCGTGCAGTGCAGCGATCACCTGGCTGAGGTCTCCTGTGGGCTGGCCTGCGACAGCGACGACGCGGTCGCCCACCTGCAGCCCGCTATCTAGGGCGGGGCTACCTGCGGGGAGCTCGTCGATGATAAAGGGCATGCGGAGCGAGCCGAAGCCTTCCTCAGCCTTGAGGATACGGTTCATCATGTCCTCAGGGATAGCGATGACCTTGGTCTCCGTCCCGCGACGTACCTCGACCTCGCGTGCCTTGATCAGCGAGGAGAGGAAGCGGCTGTCCAGCACATTGGGCGCCTCTACATCGTCCACGCGGAGGATGACGTCGCCGTCGACGAAGCCCACGGCCTCAGCGGTGGCGGAGAACTCCATGCCCGCCGAGACCTTATCGCTGTGCAGCACCTTCGTGCCCCAGGTCAGCGAGATAGCGGCGTAGATGATGAAGGCTAGGATGACGTTGAAGATGACGCCGCCGGCCATCATCATTAGGCGCGCAAAGGCGCTCTTGCTACGGAACTCGTCGGGCTTGGGCTCACTGGCCATGCTCTCGGTGTCCATACTCTCGTCGATCATCCCAGCGATCTTGCAGTAGCCCCCGAGGGGGATCCAGCCGATGCCGTAGGTCGTGCCGCTGCGCTTGCTCGTCCACTTGGCGAGCGAGAACCAGGGGTTGAAGAAGAGGTAGAACTTCTCTACGCGCGCCCCGAAGAAGCGTGCCATCGAGTAGTGCCCGAGCTCGTGGATGAAGACGAGGATCGAGAGGGAGAGGAGGAGCTGAAGTATCCGAATTGCTATATCCATGATTGTCTATTGATTGTAGTAGGGGAGGGCCTCGAGGCTACGACGGCGTACGTCGCTGTCTACTGCGCTCAGGGTCTCGAGGTCGTACTGGGCGGTGGGGCTGGTGCTGTGCAGCATGTCGGCGATGAGGCGGCTCATGGCGCGGAAGCCAAGGCGCCCCTCGAGGAAGGCTGCGACGGCGACCTCGTTGGCGGCGTTGAGCACGCAGGGCGCCGTGCCCCCGAGCTCTATGGCCTCGTAGGCGAGGGCTAGGTTGGGGAAGGCCTCCAGGTCGGGGCGCTCGAAGGTGAAGCTCCAGTCGGCGAAGCTGAGGCGTGGGTAGTCATTGCTCATGCGCTCGCTGAGGCCGAGGGCGTAGCTGATCGGCAGGCGCATATCTGCCTGCCCGAGCTGCGCCTTGACCGAGCCGTCGCAGAACTGTACCATCGAGTGGATGATGCTCTGCGGGTGCACCACGACCTCGATGTCCTCGGGGGCGGTGTCGAAGAGCCAGCGCGCCTCGATCATCTCCAGCCCCTTGTTCATCAGCGAGGCCGAGTCGATGGTCACCTTAGCGCCCATGACCCAGTTGGGGTGCTTGAGGGCCTGCTGGGGTGTGACGCGCTCCAGTGCCTCTGAGCTCCAGCCTCTGAAGGGGCCGCCCGAGGCCGTCAGCAGGATGCGCTCTAGGGCGCGGCGCTCGGCACGGCTGTCGCAGCTCGACTCCCCGACGAGGCACTGGTAGATGGCCGAGTGCTCCGAGTCTACGGGGATGATGCGGGCACCGTACTGGGCCGAGAGGCGCATGATCAGCTCGCCCGCTACGACGAGCGTCTCCTTGTTGGACAGGGCGATGGTCTTGCCCGCCTTGATGGCGGCGAGCGTGGGGCGTAGGCCCGAGTAGCCGACCATGGCCGTCAGGACGACCTCGACCTCGGGGCGCTGTACGACCTCCTCGATGGCCTCGGCACCCGTCAGCACCTCGATCCCGAGGGGGGCGAGAGCCTCGCGTACCTCGGAGTAGTGGCGCTCGTCGGCGATGACGACCGCTCGAGGACGAAATTCCCTAGCCTGGGCGATGAGCTGCTCGGCCGAGCTACGGGCGACCAGCACGCTGGCCTCGAGCTCGTCGGCATGGCTGCGGATGACCTCTAGCGCCTGCGTCCCTATGGAGCCCGTCGAGCCGAGGACGGCTATCTGTCGTCTCTGCTCCATCAGACGGTGGGGCTGGCTAGTGTGACCAGGTGGATGAGGGTCTCGGCGGCACGGCTCATCGTGTCGAGGGAGGCGTATTCGTAGGGGCCGTGGAAGTTCGCCCCGCCAGTGAAGAGGTTGGGGCAGGGGAGACCCATATAGCTGAGGCGTGCGCCGTCCGTCCCGCCGCGTATGGGGCGTACCAGCGGAGCTACGCCTGCGCGCAGCATGGCCTCCTTGGCACGCTCCAGCCACTCGGCGTGGGGCGCGACCTGCTCGTACATATTGTAGTAGCTATCCTGGAGCTCTACACGGATGGCGGTATGGCCGTAGGCCTTGTTGATCTCGGTGGCGACCTTGGTGAGCAGCTCCTTCTTCTCCTCGAAGGTCGCCCGATCGTGATCGCGTATGATGTACTCGGCGTAGGCCTCGCTGACGTCGCCGCGTAGCTCCGTCAGGTGGTAGAAGCCCTGATAGCCCTCGGTGAACTCGGGGCGCGCCATGTGGGGTAGGGCTGCGTGCAGGAGGTAGATCACCTCGAGGGCGTTGATCAGCTTGCCCTTGGCATAGCCTGGGTGGATGCTGCGGCCTGTGGCGTAGACCTTGGCCGTGGCAGCATTGAAGTTCTCATACTCCAGCTCGCCCTCCTTGCCGCCGTCGACGGTGAAGGCAAAGTCCGCCCCGAAGGCGGGCACGTCGAAGTAGTCCACGCCCTTGCCGATCTCCTCGTCGGGGGTGAAGGCGATGCACAGCGTGCCGTGCTCCAGCTCGGGGTGCTCCATGAGGTAGCGCACGGCCTCCATGATCTCCGCGACGCCCGCCTTGTCATCTGCCCCCAGCAGCGTCGTGCCGTCGGTGGTGATGAGGGTGTCGCCGATGAGCTCGCGCAGCTCGGGGAACTCGCGTGGGTCGAGCACCGCCCGATCCCCGAGCGGGATGACCTCTCCGCCGTAGTCCTCGATGATCTGGGGCTGTACCTCGAGCCCCGAGCAGTCGGGGCTGGTGTCTACATGGGCGATGAGCCCCAGGGCGGGGGCTGCCTCATGGCCGGGGCTGGCAGGGATGCGCGCCACGACATAGCCCCGCTCCTCGAGGCGTACCTCAGGCACGCCGAGCTCGACCAGCTCGTCTCGGAGGAGGCGCAGCAGGTCGAGCTGGCAGGCGGTAGAGGGATAGGTACTGCTCTTGGGGTCGCTCTGCGTATGGATACGCACGTAGCGGATGAAGCGCTCCAGCAGTCGGGGGCGTAGCTCGTCAGCTATAGTCATTGCTTCTCTTGATGTAGCTCCGCGTAGCGCTGCTCTAGTCCGAGACGATAGTAGACATTGCCCAGCAGCTCACGTACCTGATCGGGGGAGCGCTTGTAGGCCGCCTCTAGATGGGGCAGGGACTGGCGGAAGTAGTCCTTGGCCTTGTGCTCGTCGAGCTTCGTCGCTAGGGGATTAGCCAGCAGGCTTACGGCTTGGTTGTAGTATACTTGCCCGAGGTTGAAGAGGGCATCATAGTTGTCAGGGCTTAGCTTCAGCACCTGCTTGTAGACTTCGGCCGCGTGCGCCCAGTCCTGAGCCATGAAGTAGACGTTGCCGCGTAGCACCAGGAGGTTGGGATTGGTGGGGGCTGCCTTGATGGCCTCGTCGATGAGAGCGACGGCAGCCTTGTAGTTGCCCTGCGCCTGGTGGATGGAGATGAGCTTGCCGAAGAAGAAGGTCGTCTTTGGGAAGCGCCGAGCTCCCTCCTCTAGCAGTGGGAGTGCGCCGAGGGTGTCCTGCTGCGCCAGATGGCTGCGGGCGATGAACTGGTAGACCTCATTCTGATTGGCCGAGAGGTCGAGGTACTCCTTCCCGAGGCGAATGACCTCGGGGTAGAGCTTGCCCGTGTAGGCCGAGACGAGGGCGTAGTAGGCGAGGTTGGCCGTCGTGCTGTCGGCCTTCAGTACGCGCTCCCCTGGGGGCAGCAGGAGGCGCTGCGCCTGCAGGGCGTGGTCGAAGGCACGGCTGGCACGCGCGTAGTCCTTATGGTCGAGGTAGAAGAGCCCCGCGTCGTACATCTTCGGCGCGTCCTCCTTCAGGAAGTCCTGGATGCGCTTGGTGAAGCGTGGCTGGACGCGTCCCTGCGCATTGGGGCGCTGGTCGAGCGAGTCGGCCCGCAGCCAGGCGGGGAGCTCGTCGACGACGTGGCGAAACATCGTCGCCGTATCCCCAGGAATGCCGGGGGTCGTCAGCTTGCGGTACTCAGCCTTGTAGAGCTGGTGGTCTACCAGACCGCGTATATAGTAGGTATAGGGGTCTGCCTTGGTCTCTTCGTGAGCCTCGGCCAGCCCCAGCAGGCGGCGTATCTCGGAGTAATTAGGCTGCTCTGCCTGGAGGAGACGCTCGGCTGCGCGCACATGGGTCCGCTGTGCCCAGCCGCTCAGAGGAGCCAGTAGACACAGAGCCGCTACGTAGCCAAATATTTTCTTCATCGTAGAGTCGTCTATCTAATTAGGTAGCGATGAGCCCTGCCCAGCTATGCGGGCTACTCGAGTTCATCTCTATAATAACTCGCTGAGGGGTATGTCTGGTATATCCCCTCGCTATAGAGACAAAGATACTACAATACTCCCTAAGCATCATGGAATAGGCGCCTCGCACGGCATGGCGAGGGCTAGGGCTAAGCCCCCCAGAGCCGGCGAGGGTGGATAGGCGGGGAGCGCCTTGGTGCGAGCTCCCAGCACGGGTCAGCCTCTGCGCTAGGAGCCCGCAGCACGGCGACATCCTTGTCCTAGCTCCCCGAAGGATATCCCTGAGCCCTGCTCACTGGTATCCCTCAGTGCTCTGACGGACGACCCTCAGCGCCCTGACTGATATCCCTTACGGGGCCTCCTCCTAGAGATGCGCCTGGTGGTGGCCTTAGTCGTGTCCTTTGCCTCAGTTGAGGCGAAGGCTAGGTGCGAGGAGCGAACTGGTGCAGAGCGCTTTGGGTGGGGTGGGGCGCCGAGTCTTGGCCTGGCTTGGGTATTCCTAGGAGAATTGCTACATTTGCCCTGTAAAGAGCACTTGTACGCTCTATACCCAGGGCTCCATGAGAAGCGCACCTGGTCGTCATAGAAATCGCAACACAAGTAGACCAACTCTTACTCAATTAACATCAAGATCGAGGTATGAAAAACATCCTGATTATCGGCTCTACGGGGCAGATAGGTACGGAGCTAGCCCTCACCCTACGCAAACACTATCCCACCGTTGTCGTCGGCTACATCCCCTCAGCACCCCCTCATGGCGAGCTGCTCGAGACCGGGCCTAGCGAAGTCGTAGACATCACCAATGCCGCGCAGATCGCCGAGGTCGTGCGCCGCTACAAGATCGACACCATCTACAACCTAGCCGCACTGCTCAGTGCTGTGGCTGAGGCCAAGCCCCAGCTGGCATGGAAGATCGGCCTCGGAGGCCTCTTCAACGTGCTCGAGGTCGCTCGCGAGGAAGGCTGCGCTGTCTTCACGCCGAGCTCCATCGGTTCCTTTGGCCCCGAGACCCCACGCGACATGACACCCCAGGACACCATCCAGCGCCCCAAGACCATGTACGGGGTGACCAAGGTGTCGGGCGAGCTGCTCAGCGACTACTACCACAAGCGCTTCGGCGTCGACACGCGCTCGGTACGCTTCCCAGGGCTGATCTCCAATGTAGCGCCTCCAGGGGGCGGTACGACGGACTACGCCGTAGACATCTACTACGCGGCTGTGCGTGAGGGTAAGTTTGCCTGCCCGCTCAAGCCCGGTACCTACATGGATATGATGTACATGCCCGATGCGCTGCGTGCCTGCATGGAGCTGATGGAGGCGGACCCCAGCCGACTGGTGCACCGCAATTCCTTCAACATCACGGCTATGAGCTTCGACCCCGAGGGCATCGCTGCCTCGATCCGCGAGCTCATCCCCAGCTTCGAGCTGCACTACGAGCTCGATCCACTGCGCCAGGGGATCGCTGACTCTTGGCCCAACTCCCTAGACGATAGCTGCGCGCGCAGCGAGTGGGACTGGAAGCCCCAGTACGACCTGCCCGCCATGACGCGCGATATGATCGAGACGATCCGCCGCAAGGGCTAGCCGCCTCATGGCTTCGGCGATATAAGGAGAGCGCCCGACTGCTATGCTGGCAGTCGGGCGCTCTATTTGTATGCCTTGCTCTGGGGGCTCAGGCCTCATCTACGGGGATCGAGGTGGGCGGAGGGCTCGTGGTGGCGAGCTGCCGCAGGATGGGTAGGCACTTCAGCGGGGGGAAGTGGTGTAGGTGCAGGCGGTAGTAGTCCAGCAGCAGGTCGAGGATGCGGGCGCGCAGCAGCCTATTGAGCGGGTAGCGTTCCAGGCGCTCGTAGCTCATCCGAAGGAGAGCAGGCAGGGCTGCGTACTCCTCGGGACTGAGGCGATAGGCGCCTGGGGTGGGGACGAAGCGCAGCTCCGAGAGGTCGAAGAAGCGCCCCAGGCAAGGCTCCTCGGGCAGCTCGGGCGTGAGGCCGAAGTGCTCCAGCAGCTGGATGAGGAAGCTGAGGTGGAAGTTCGCCACGCCCTTATCCAGCCCTTCCCAGAGTTGCAGTGAGTGGCTGATGAAGTGGTAGAGCTCGGGCTCGGGGCTCGGCGTGCGGAGGATGCGGTAGAGGAATTCGCTCAGGAAGATGGCCTGTGCGCCCTTGGCAGGGTGCATCTGTAGGCTATGGTGGAGGCAGAGGCCGCGGGCTTCCTTGATCTTGTAGAGCTCTCCGCGACTTTGCGGCTGGAGGATCAGCTCCACCTCCGCCAGCAGGCGCAGCAGCTCACGCACGGGCTGTCGACGCTGGCGCCGCTCAGGTACGAGGACGCCTACAGCTCCTGCCTCACGAGTGTAGAGCTGGTAGATGCTGTAGCTGTCGCTGTAGCGCGTACGGTGGAGGACGATGGCGGGGGTACTGAGGGCCTGCATTAGGGAGCGCCGCGGGGCGGCGTGAAGGAGTGCTGAGGAGCTGCCTTAATGAGTGCTGAGGGCCTGCCTTAATGATGCTGAGGAGCTGCCTTAATAAGAGCAGGAGGACGGCTACGAAGGACTAGAAATGACGAAGCCCCTACCGCTGGCAGCCCGCGTGGGGCTAACCAGGAGTAGGGGCTCGTCGCTAGGGGGATCGTCTCGGATCGCTAAGCTAGGCGCTTAGTCTACCTGGACGACGAGGATCTTAGAGTTGCTCCAGAAGGCCTCGCTGTTCTTGATGTGGAGGACGAGCTGCTTATCACTGCCGGGCAGGAGCTCGTAGGAGCTAGCGGGGTGCACCGTCAGGAGGCGTGCCTTGCGGCTGTAGAGCGGCAGCTGCGAGAGGTCGCGGCGGTCGGTCTTCGTGAAGTAGCTCATGTTGGCCTGCTCGGTAGCTACGCGGCCGCCCTGCAGGATCTTCATGTCCTTGAGGTCACCCTTGGTACCGACGCAGTAGCGTACGGTGTTGAGCTCCTTGTCCTGGCTGGCCAGAGCTGCTGCCTGCTGTGCGGTAGCTGCGTTGAGGCGATCGACGTCGCTCATGCGCTGCGTGAGCATGGAGTCCAGCAGACCGATAGCGAGGTTCTTACGCTCCAGTTCCTCGGTGAGGGTCTGCACGCGCTGCTTCTGCACCTCGAGCTCCTTGCGGAGCGCCGCGATGGTAGCCTGCAGGCGACGGTTCTGTCCGCCGCTCTTCTCGAGCTTCTCGGTCAGGGCATTGATAGCGTCGTTGCTGGCGCGTAGCTTGTCGTTGATCAGGAGCATGTTGTCCTTGATGCGATCGCGCTCCGAGCGGCGGATGTCGCCCTTCATGGGATTGACGTTGATCATCCCCTCGACTGAGGAGATCTCCTGGAAGTTAGTCAGGACGCTTGCCACGAGGGAGTCGGTCTCGTGGAGCTCGGACTCGTAGTTCTGGTTGACGAGGGCGAGCGAGTCGTACTGAGCCTTCAGTGTCTTATACTCACCCGAGTTCGTCGAGCAGGATGCTAGGGCCAGTGAAAGTAGGCTAGCAAAGATCAGGGTCTTCTTCATACACGTGAGATTAGTTACTTATTCCACTTTTTAGAGCGCCGTAGTCGCTTGCGCTCCTCTTCGCTGAGTGGCTTGCTGTCGTCTATTGGGGGCTCCTTTTCACCCTCAAATGTACTATTTCTTCCGATAATAAGCACAAACTCCCCCCGCGGCTCGTGCTGGGTGAAGTGCTGGATGAGCTCCGCGAGGGTACCGCGTACCGCCTCTTCATAGAGCTTGGTGAGCTCCCGCACGGCCGCTACCTGCGTCTCGGGGGCGAAGTGCTCGGCCAGCTGCTCGAGGGTCTTCACGAGGCGGTGGGGGGACTCGTAGAGGATCATCGTGTGGTCGCGCTGGGCGAGCTCACGGAGCTTGGTCTGGCGTCCCTTCTTGACGGGGAGGAAGCCCTCGAAGCTGAAGCGATCGGAGGGCAAGCCCGAGATGACGAGCGCGGGGACGAAGGCCGTAGCCCCTGGGAGACACTCGACCTCGATGCCGCGCTCCAGGCAGGCACGCACTAGGAGGTAGCCTGGGTCGGAGATGGCGGGGGTGCCCGCGTCGGTGATGAGGGCTACCTCGCCCTCCTGCTCGATGCGGTCGCAGAGGCGCTCCAGGGCCTGATGCTCATTGTACTTGTGGTAGCTCTGCATCGGGCACTTGATCTCGTAGTGCTGTAGGAGGAGCCCCGAGGTGCGCGTATCCTCGGCGAGGATGAGCGGGACGCTGCGCAGCACCTTGAGGGCGCGTAGGGTGATGTCCTCGAGGTTACCTATAGGGGTGGGCACTAGGATGAGCTTGGGCATAGGGACGGGGCTTATTGGTTCATGCGCTTGATGATGCTGTAGGCCTCGTAGAGCCCGAGCTCGCCTGCACGGCTGAGGTCACGCGTCCCCTCGACGACCTTACCCTGGGCGTAGTAGAGGAGGCCGCGATTGAAGTAGGCCTCAGCGAAGCTCGCGTTGAGCTCTATGGCCTTGTTGTAGTCCTCGAGGGCGTGGGCCTGCTCGCCTGAGCGCTGGTAGAGGTTGCCTCTATTATAGTAGCCGTAGGCGAAGCTCGAGGCGAGCTGTAGGAGCTGGTTGAGGTCAAGCAGTGGCGGGTGCTCCAGCAGGACGCTGGGGCGGCGCGGGGCGCTGGGCACCGAGATGGACTGCCCCCCGAGGGTAGCTGCCGAGCGAATGAGCTGCTGCTCGGTGCTCGTGCTGGGCTCGGCCTGACGGCTCTGCTGTGCCTGTGAGCGGCGTACGGAGGCTGAGGCACGCGCCAGGTATGCTATAGAGAGCTTGGGGTCGATGCTCAGGGCGCGGGTGAAGTCTAGGATCGCCTGGTCGAGGTCCTGCAGCAGGGCGTAGTCTATGCCGCGGCGTAGGTAGAGCTCGGCCTGATCCTCGCCGAGCTCGGAGAGCTGACGAATGTCGGCGTGCAGTGCCTGGATCTGCTTCTCGCCGAGCTGTAGGCTGCGCTCCTGTAGGAGGATGCGTGGGGCACGGCGGTCGCGCTGCCTCAGACGACTATTGAGCTGGTCGAGGAGGCTGGAGTAGAAGACGCGGCTCTGGTTGCCATCCTTGTCCACCTCGGTGAAGTAGCTGAGCTGGACGTCCTGCTTGGGCTGCAGCTGCTGCTCTACGTCCTGCACGCGGCCGCGCAGCTGGCTCGTGTAGCTGGGGCGCTCGGCGCCTGTCTCGGGCTTGGTCTCCACGAGGAGGCCGTACTTCTCGATCGCCTCGTCGGTCTCGCTGCGGGTCTTGCTGGGCTTGCTGTTGGTCTTGGCCTGCTGCGTGGCCTGCTTGCGGTAGCGAGCGTTGTTGCTGAGGTCAAAGACGTGCAGCTGGTCCTGCGTGGCGCCCTTCGTATCCCCGAGACGCTGTCTCAGGGCAGCACGCGCTACGAAGCCCTCGGAGAAGATGGGGTAGACGCGGAGCACCTCATTGAGGTCGCTGAGGGCTGCACGCAGACGGCCGACGCGCTCGAGCAGGAGGGCGCGGTTGTAGCGCGCGATGTAGTTCTTGGGCTCGAGCTGGAGCAGCTTGTCCCAGTCGGTGATGGCGAGGCTGTATTCGCCGACCTGCATGCGCAGCAGGGCGCGGTTGTTCAGCGCTGCACGCTCCGAGGGGCTGAGGCGTAGGGCCTCGCTGTAGTCCTCCATAGCGCCCCGCAGGTCATTCTGGTGGTAGCGCATGATGGCCCTATTGACATAGAGGCTGGCGGAGGCGCTCCCCCGACCGATGACGTAGTCGAGGTCACGGATGCTGGAGGGGTAGTCCTGGCGGGCGGCAGCGATCTGGGCGCGCAGTAGGTAGGCAGGGCTGTAGGTGCTGTCGAGCTCGAGGAGCTGCCCGAGGCGCTGCTGCGCTAGCAGGGTGTCTTGTCGCTCTAGGGCGGACTGGGCTAGGAAGCGGTAGGCCTCGCGGCTCTTGGGGGAGAAGCGCAGCATCTGATAGGCTGCTCTGTCGGCCTCCTGGTACTTCTTCTCCTCCAGCAGGGCCAGCGTGAGGTTGTGGTGCATGCCCTGATCCGCGGGGGAGAGGCTCAGTCCCTGACGGAAGTCCTTCGTCGCAGCTGGGTAGTCCTTGCTCGCCAGGTGTGCGATCCCTCGGATGAGGTAGGCTCGGCTCAATAGGGGGTTACGCTCTAGCGCTAGGCTGGCATCGGCCGAAGCCCCAGCGTAGTCGTCGAGGCTGATCTTGGCGATGGAGCGGTAGAGGTAGGGCTCAGCCATCCAGGGGCGTAGGCCGATGACCTGGTTGAAGTAGCCCATCGAGACGATGTAGTCCTTGAAGTAGATCGCATTGCGCCCTATGTTCAAGACCTGATCCACGTCGATCTGGGCGCGGAGCAGACTGCTCGCACCGAGGAGGGCTAGGGCTAGGAGTAGGGGCTTACGCATGGAGGAGGCGGAGCTGGGGGTGAGGCGGGCCTTACTTACGCTTCTGAGGGGCGGTGACGGTGCGGTAGTGTGCACTCACCTTACCCTTCTGCAGGTTGGTCAGCTTGCCCTTGATGAGCTGGCGGCGGATGGCAGCGATCTTGTCCGTGAAGAGCACGCCCTCGATGTGGTCGTACTCGTGCTGGATGACGCGGGCGGCGAAGCCCGAGTAGGTCTCGCGGTGCGGCTCGAAGTTCGCATCCATGTACTCGATGGTGATCGTGGCGGGACGGGTGACGCGCTCGTGGATGCCTGGGATGCTGAGGCAGCCTTCGTCCTCGGCCAGCGTCTCCTCGCTGCTCTCTACGATACGAGCGTTGATGAAGGTCTGCTTGAGCCCCTTGCACTCGGGGTAGCTCTCGGCCATGGGATCGGCGTCGATGACGAAGAGACGAATGGCGCGCCCGATCTGAGGCGCTGCTAGCCCGATACCATCGGAGAAGTACATGGTCTCCCACATGTCCTCGAGGAGCTGCTGTAGGCCCTCATAGTCGGGGCTGATGTCGGCGCCGACCTCGCGCAGGACGGGGTGACCGTAGATATAAATAGGTAGTTTCATAGCGAGTCAATATCTGCTCTGTATAATCTAACGTATGGGATCCCTATCCTAGGGTAGCTGTATGGGCCCGAGGCCGTCGCGCTGCTCGAGGTAGCTCTGCAGGATGATGACGGCGCTGACCTCATCGACGAGCCCCTTGTCCTGCTGGCGGCGCATCTTGCCTATGCCTGCCTCGCGTATGGTACGCTGCGCTAGGACCGAGGTGAAGCGCTCGTCCTGATAGACGATCTTGAGCTGGGGCTGTGCCTGCTGTAGGCGGGTGACGAAGGGGCGGATGTACTTCATCGACTCGGACTCCTGCCCCTGCATCTGGCGGGGGTAGCCCATCACGAGTAGATCCACGGGCTCGCGGCTGAGGTAGTCGGCGAGCCAGTCCAGTAGCTGGTGTGTGGGTATCGTCCCCAGCCCGCCTGGTACGAGCTGTAGGGTGTCGGTAGCTGCTACGCCGCAGCGCTTGCGTCCGAAATCAATAGCTAATATCCTTCCCATAGTTGTAGACACAAAGATACAAAAGCTAGGGGGATCGCCTGCCGTAGGCCTCGGGCTTCGTCCCCAGCGGCCCCTAAGGCTGCCCGCCCCCACCATCCGCTTCGCACGCCTATAGTCTAGGGACGTCCCCTCGCGCGTGTCCTATGAAATGGCGAAGTGTGCCGCTGCGGCATTCACGACCGCTTTAAGGGTCGCCCCTGTAGGGCTCTGTCCTTTTGTCTGTAGCTTACCCAGGGTTTGGTTGCCCTTACAGGGCTACGCACCCTGGGCTTTGAGTGGGTCGCCCCTGTAGGGCTCTGTCCCTTTGCCTGTAGCTTACCCAGGGTTTGGTCGCCCTTACAGGGCTACGCACCCTAGGCTTTGAGTGGGTCGCCCCTGTAGGGCTCTGTTCTTTTGTCTGTAGCTTACCCAGGGTTTGGTCGCCCTTACAGGGCTACGCACCCTGGGCTTTGAGTGGGTCGCCCCTCTAGGGCTCTGTCCCTTTGTCTGTAGCTTACCCAGGGTTTGGTCGCCCTTATAGGGCTACGCACCCTGGGCTTTGAGAGGGTCGCCCCTCTAGGGCTCTATCCTTTTGTCTGTAACTTACCCAGGGTTTGGTCGCCCTTACAGGGCTGCGCACCCTGGGCTTTGAGTGGGTCGCCCCTCTAGGGCTCTGTCCTTTTGTCTGTAGCTTACCCAGGGTTTGGTCGCCCTTACAGGGCTACGCACCCTGGGCTTTGAGAGGGTCGCCCCTACAGGGCTCTGTCCCTTTGCCTGTAGCTTACCCAGGGTTTGGTTGCCCTTACAGGGCTACGCACCCTGGGCTTTGAGTGAGTCGCCCCTACAGGGCTCTGTCCCTTTGCCTGTAGCTTACCCAGGGTTTGGTTGCCCTTACAGGGCTACGCACCCTGGGTAATAAGGTGGAGACGATAAGGATAAAGCCCTACAGGGGCGGTCCCCAAAACCGCAGAGCATGACAGGTACTGATGCCACGTCCTCCTCGTAACACCTACAGCTTTGCTCCCTTTGGCTTAGCTTCGTTCTTGGCAAGGGACAAGCGGAGGCGCAAGCCCCAGCGGGGCGACCTCCTCAAAGCCCAGGGTGCGTAGCCCTGTAAGGGCGACCAAACCCTGGGTAAGGTGGAGACAATAAGGATAGAGCCCTACAGGGGCGATCCCCAGAACCGCTAAGCATGGCAGGTGCTGATGCTGCTTCGCCTCATCGGGGCGTGCTTCCGTGCTGGCTGCCACCCTTTGGCGCGCTGCACTGAGGGGCTTGCCTCCGTCCGAGGAGGCTCTGCGGGAGCTGAGGAAAGGCTGTGGCGGAGCTGACCCACTGATCGGACGGAGAAAAGTAATATAATATTCGGGGAAAAGTAATATAACTTTCAGTAGAAAGTAATATAATAATCGGCAGAAAGTAATATAAGAATTGCCCGAAAGTAATATCATATTTTTCGGCCACCCCGAGCCCTCAGCTCAGCCACACGAGGGGCGAGGTGCTGTGCCCAGCAAGGTGCACCGCGCTGAGCTCCCCCTGTGACGGGGCTTCACTTTGCGCTGAGCCCTACTGAGGCTAGGGGAGCAGGGAGGGAAGAGCAAGAAGGCAGAAAGCCCGCGGGGGCGACAGGCTGCTGTGCACTGTCGCCCCCGCGGGCTTGGGATAGGGATGCTCGGAGCGCTAGAGGTCGAGCTGATGGTAGGCGCGGCTGATCTGGGGTAGGAGGTCACCCGCTACGAGGCTGCGCTGGCTCTGCTTGCCCGAGTAGAGCTCAGCCGCGAGTCCGTGCAGGTGCACCCCGATCATGGCGGCCGTCATGCTCGAGCGGTACTGCGCGAGCAGGCCGATGATGAGGCCATAGAGTACCTGCTGGCAGCCCGGGCGCGAGAGGGCGCTATTACCCGTCACATCGAAGAGGACGGAGCCGCTAGGCAGACAGATCGCTGTGCTCTCGCCGCGTAGGATGAGGCAGACGTCGAGCTGTGCCGCCAGTTCCTTGGCCTCGCGCAGACGCTCCGCATCCGAGCTGTGGCGCGTGGTGAGTTGGTCGAAGCTGAATTCGTCCGCCACGAGGATAGAGCTCGGTGGAATGAGCGGCAGCAGTTCGCGGTGCTTGGTGAAGAGACGCAGAGCGTCCTCTGCCAGCAGGAAGGGGCGTGTCGCAGCGAGCGTGAGGAGGGACTGGAGGCGTCCCGCAGCCTGCTCGCTCGTGCCGAAGCCGCTGGTCACAGCGATAGCCGTATAGCTCGAGAGGTACTGCTGGTAGCTCTCGAAGCTGCCGCTGGTGATGCGTAGCTCGGGCAGCATGAGCTGGAGCTGGAGCGCCTCCTCCTTGGGGATGGAGAGCTCGAGCGAAGCGAGCCCCGAGCGCTGAGCCGCACGTGCCAGCAGCAGCGCCGAGCCTGCATAGCCAGGCTGGAGCATGGGGACGAAGGCCCGAGGAAGCAGGGTGCCGTAGCCCTCGAGGGGACGGCTCTGCAGCTCGGTAGTCACCGAGCTATCCTCGATGAGGTGGTACTGGACGGGGATACCTTCCTCGGCGGCAGCACTGATGCCGAGGGGGATGTGACGCCACTCCCCGACATAGGGCTTATGCTCCTTGAAGAAGAAGGCGAGCTTCGGACTATCGAAGGCGATGGTGCGCTCGGCACGGAAGATCTCCCGATGCTGGTTCCCCGAGTTCTCCTCGGCGAAGAGTCCCGAGGGGATCTCGATGCTGACGCGGCGCGCCTTGCTGGCATTGAGGTACTGGATGAGCTGCTGGTAGCCGCCCGAGAGGGGCGTAGAGAGCTCTGCGCCGAAGATACCATCGATCACCACATCCTCGCTGCTGAGGTTGACCTTGAGCAGCGACTCGTAGATAGGCGTGAAGAGGAGTCCCTCCGCCTCCATCAGCGGGAGCAGCTCCTCCACCTCGGGGGAGATCTTGCCCGCGCTATAGATGAGGTAGACCGAGACGCGGTAGCCGCGGTCGAAGAGCAGGCGTGCCGCCCTCAGCGCATAGGCCCCGCAGCGCCCCGCCCCAGCCCAGACGTAGACCATGCGTACGCCGCGCTGGTAGTGGCGGACGAACTCCTGGACGAAGGCGCTAGCAGCACGATCGATATGGTCACGACTCGTCAGCCCGTCGAGCTCGAGCGCCTGCTGGTAGAGCAGGGGGAGTTGCTTGCCGGTGAAGATCTTCTGCATGAGCCCGCCCTCCTGCTAGTCCATGGTGCCGCGTACGATACCTCGCTCGGAGGAGCGTACGAAGTCGAGAATGAGCTGGCGCTCGTAGGTGTCGGGGATCTCCTCTTCGATGACCTTGAAGGCCTCGCTATTGTTGAGCCCGCGCTGGTAGAGGGTGCGGTAGATGTCGTTGATGCGGAAGATCTGCTCGTTGGTGAAGCCGCGACGACGCAGCCCCACGATGTTGATCCCGCAGTAGACGATGGGGTCGCGACCGATGAGCGTGTAGGGAGGGATGTCCTTATTGACACGGCTACCGCCCTGGAGCATGACATGCTTGGAGATGCGGACGAACTGGTGTACCAGCGAGCCGCCGCTGAGGATGGCGTAGTCGTCGACCTCTACCTCGCCTGCTACCTGCGTAGCATTGCCCAGGATGACGTGATCGCCGAGGACGCAGTCGTGGGCGACGTGCGAGTAGGCCATCAGGAGACAGTGGCTGCCGACGACGGTCTTGCCCTTGGAGACGGTACCACGATTGACGGTAGCACACTCGCGGACGCTGACGTGATCGCCGAGGATGGCGAGGCTCTCCTCACCAGCGAACTTGAGGTCCTGGGGAATACCGCCGATGACGGCCCCTGGATGGATGTGGCAGTGCTTACCCAGGCGCGAGCCGCTCTTGATGACGGCGCCGCTCTCGATGATACAGCCTTCGCCGAGCTCCGTATTGGCCTCGATCACGGCGAAGGGGTGCACGAGGACGCCTTCACCGAGCTTAGCCTCGGGAGACACAGAGGCTAGGGGACTGATTTGCTGCTGTGACATAGTCTAGCATATAGGGCGCCGTGCAGACGCTCCCCCTCTGAGGAGGACAGCGCCTGCACGACGATGGGTTACTTATTCTTGACGACCTGAGCCATGAACTCAGCCTCACAGACGAGCTTCTCGCCGACGAAGGCCAGACCGCGCATATTCGCCACGCCACGACGCACCTCGGTGATGAGGCGGAGCTTGAAGACGAGGGTGTCGCCTGGGACGACCTTCTGGCGGAACTTCACGTTGTCTATCTTCATGAAGTAGGTAGAGTAGCGCTCGGGGTCCTCCACCTGGCTGAGGATGAGCAGCCCCCCGACCTGCGCCATGGCCTCGACCTGTAGGACGCCGGGCATGACGGGCTCGCTGGGGAAGTGGCCCTGGAAGAAGGGCTCGTTGCCCGAGACGCTCTTGACTCCTACGATATAGTCCGCGCCGATCTCGATGATCTTGTCCACCATGAGGAAGGGGTAGCGGTGGGGCAGACGCTCACGCACCTGGTTGACATCCAGCAGCGGCGTGGCGTTGGGGTCGTAGAGCGGGGCCTGCGCTTCGTTGAGCTTGATCTCCTTGCGGATCTTCAGGCCCATCTCGTTGTTGATCTTATGCCCAGGGCAGAAGGCGATGATACGCCCGACGATGGGGCGGCCGATGAGGGCGAGGTCCCCGAGGACATCGAGCAGCTTGTGACGGGCAGGCTCGTTGGGGAAGATGATGGGGCTGTTATTGATGTAGCCTAGCTCGGGGGCTACCTTGCGCGCTACGCCCATCAGGTCGCAGATCTTGTCGAGCTGCGTCTGCTCCATAGGCTGGTCGTAGATCACGAGGGCGTTGTCTAGGTCGCCGCCCTTGATGAGGTTGTGCTCCAGGAGGGTCTCCACCTCGCGCACGAAGACGAAGGTGCGGCTGGCGGAGATCTCCTGATCGAAGTCCTCCAGCGACTCCAAGGAGGCGAACTGATTGCTCAGCACAGGCGAGTCGAAGGACACGTGCACGTCTACGCCGAACTTGCTGTCGGGTAGCAGGATGATGCGCGAGCGGCCATCGCTAGAGGAGACCTCCTGGCGCTGCTTGACGATGTAGGGCTCGACGGGGAGCTCCTGCTCGACCAGGCCGACGCGCTTGATAGCCTCGATGTAGTGCTTGGCACTGCCGTCGAGGATGGGGAACTCAGGGGCGTTGACCTCGATGAGGCAGTTGTCCACGCCCTTGGCATAGAGCGCCGCCATAGCGTGCTCGATGGTGCTGACGGCTGCTGAGCCCTTGATGAGGACGGTGCCGCGCTCGGTGCCCTTGACGAACTCAGAGAGGGCGGGGATCTCGGGCATGCCCTCCAGATCCGTACGGCGGATGACGCGCCCCGTGCCAGCAGGCGCGGGATGGAAGTTGATCTTGATATTTAGACCCGTGTGGAGTCCCTTCCCCGTGAGGGCGAAGGAGCTGGCGAGCGTCTGTTGCTTCTTCATATACCTTGTGTTAGTTCGTTGCTGATGGTTGCTTAAGAGCAGTGAGCTCCTTCTCGAGGGCCTGCAGGCGGCGGTACATCTCGGGGAGCTTGGGCTGGAGGACGAAGCTCCGCATGGCGTCACGCAGCGGCATCGCAGGCGATCCCATGAGCGTGCTGCCATCGGGGATATTGCTGATGACCCCTGCCTGTCCGCCCATCTCTACGCGGTCGCCGATGGTGATGTGCCCACCGATGCCGACCTGCCCGCCGAACTTGCCCCACTGCCCGATCTGGCTGGAGCCAGCCACCCCGACCTGTGCGGCCATGACGGTGTGTGCCCCGACGGAGCAGTTGTGTGCGATCTGGACGAGGTTGTCCAGCTTGACGCCGCGGCCGATGCGCGTGCTGCCCATGACAGCCCGGTCGATGCAGGTATTGGCGCCTACCTCTACGTCGTCCTCGAGGATGACCTTACCCAGCTGAGGGATCTTGTGGTAGCCGTCGGCCTCGGGTGCGAAGCCGAAGCCATCGGCGCCGATGACCGCCCCCGCGTGGATGATGCAGCGCGTGCCGATCTCTACACCGTGGTAGAGCGTGGCGTGGGGGTAGACGATGGAGTCCTCCCCGAGCTCCACCCCAGCACCGATATAGGCGTGGGGGTAGATGAGCGCACCCTTGCCGATGCGTGCCCCTGTCTCAATAACGGCGAAGGCCCCGACATAGACATCTTCGCCCAGCTCTACACCTTCGGCGATAGCGGCCTGAGGGGAGATGCCCTGGGGGCGGGGCTTCTGCTGCTGCTCGACCAGCTGCATGAGCTTGGCCAGTGCAGCGTAGGGGTCGGCCACGCGGATCAGCGTCGCCTTGACCTCCTGGCGGGGGGCAAAGTCCTTGCTGACGAGTAGGATGGTGGCCTCGGTGCTGTAGGCGTAGGTTTCGTACTTAGGGTTGGCGAGGAAGGCTAGGTCGCCTGCCTTCGCGCTCTCGATCTTGCCGAAGTCGGAGACGAGGGCGGCGCTGTCGCCCTCGATGACGCCATCGAGGAGGGGGGCTATCTGTGCGGCGCTGAACTGCATAGCTTCGTACTGTCGTAGCTGTGGATAGGGGAGCTGGTCGCTGTGGCCTAGGCCTCGACGAGCTTGTTCTTGATGAGGATCTCGGCCATCTGGTGGCGGAGCTTCTCGGCCTCGGCGGCTGCGGCGCTGGCGAAGGCCTCGGTATGGTCGGCGTAGATGATGCTACGAGAGGCGTTGACCAGTAGGCCGCACTGCTCGTTGAGGCCGTAGCGGGCTACCTCCTCGAGGCTACCGTTCTGCGAGCCTACGCCTGGCACGAGGAGAAAGGAGTCGGGTACGATGGCACGCACACGCTCCAGCATGGCGGCCTTGGTAGCGCCGACGACGTACATCAGCTGCTCGCTGTCGCCCCACTCCTTGCTCTTCTCGAGGACTTGCTCGAAGAGCGCCTTGCCCTCCTTGTCCTCGGTGAGCTGGAAGTCGAAGGCCCCCTCATTGGAGGTCAGTGCCAGCAGGATGACCCAGTGGCCCGTGTACTTGAGGAAGGGCTGCACGCTATCGCTACCCATGTAGGGGGCGATGGTCAGGGCGTCGACCTTGAGGTGCTCGAAGAAGCTGCGCGCATACATGTCGCTGGTGTTGCCGATGTCACCGCGCTTGGCGTCGGCGATGATGAACTGCTCGGGATATTCGCTCTGCAGGTAGGCGACGGTCTTCTCGAAGGCCTTGATGCCGAAGCTGCCCATGCTCTCATAGAAGGCTAGGTTGGGCTTGTAGGCTACACAGAGGTGTGCCGTGGCATCGATGATACGCTTGTTGAAGGCAAAGATAGGGTCATCCTCATCCTGTAGGAACTGTGGGATCTTCCTTACGTCGGTATCGAGTCCGATGCAGAGGAAGGAGCGCTTGCGTTGAATCTCCTTGAAGAGTTCGTTCTTGGTCATGATAATAGCTGTATGCGGGGCGCGGCCTCTAGAGGGCGGCCTCCTTCATTCGTTCGATGTTCTCAGCGATGATCAGCTCGTCGATGATGGGCTGTATCTCCCCGCCCATGATGGCGGACAGATTGTAGAGCGTGAGGTTGATGCGGTGGTCGGTGACGCGCCCCTGCGGGTAGTTGTAGGTGCGGATCTTGGCCGAACGGTCGCCGGTGGAGACCATGGTCTTGCG
>ERZ773067.40-NODE-40-length-82604-cov-6.368084_pt1 | contig 82604 bp, 71 predicted proteins | sample MGYA00580622_ERZ773067 | MGnify/ENA primary metagenome ERZ773067 (study PRJEB29015, sample SAMEA2737998) | human oral metagenome | biome: human oral; feature: human-associated habitat; material: dental | place: China | collected 2113 ...
TTAAACCACATGTTCCTCCGCTTGTGCGGGCCCCCGTCAATTCCTTTGAGTTTCATTCTTGCGAACGTACTCCCCAGGTGGATTACTTATCGCTTTCGCTTAGCCACTAACAATATATCGCTAACAGCTAGTAATCATCGTTTACTGCGTGGACTACCAGGGTATCTAATCCTGTTTGCTCCCCACGCTTTCGTGCATCAGCGTCAGTTGTATGATAGTAAGCTGCCTTCGCAATCGGGGTTCTGTGTTATATCTATGCATTTCACCGCTACACAACACATTCCGCCTACCTCTTTTACACTCAAGTACCACAGTTTCAAAGGCAATTTTAATGTTAAGCACCAAGATTTCACCCCTGACTTGTAATACCGCCTACGCACCCTTTAAACCCAATAAATCCGGATAACGCTTGCATCCTCCGTATTACCGCGGCTGCTGGCACGGAGTTAGCCGATGCTTATTCGTAGGGTACATTCACTACGGTACACGTACCGTTCTTTATTCCCCTACAAAAGAAGTTTACAATCCATAAGACAGTCATCCTTCACGCGACTTGGCTGGTTCAGGCTCTCGCCCATTGACCAATATTCCTCACTGCTGCCTCCCGTAGGAGTCTGGTCCGTGTCTCAGTACCAGTGTGGGGGACCTTCCTCTCAGAACCCCTAAGGATCGTCGCCTTGGTAAGCCGTTACCTTACCAACTAGCTAATCCTACGCATACCCATCTCCAATCAATAAATCTTTAAAACAAAAAAGATGCCTCTTCTGTTTACTATGGGGTATTAGTCCGAATTTCTCCAGGTTATCCCCCAATTGAAGGTAGGTTGTATACGTGTTACGCACCCGTGCGCCGGTCGCCACCAAACTATTGCTAATTCGTGATGCCCCTCGACTTGCATGTGTTAAGCCTATCGCTAGCGTTCATCCTGAGCCAGGATCAAACTCTTCATTGTTAAGTTTTCCTTGTCTGACTTATATAATAAGTCAGTAGCTCAGATGTATATTTATAAGTCTTTTCGTATTGACGGGAAGTCTTTTTAAAATAAGGTATATATAAAATACACCTCATAGCTTCCTTATACTACATTTTTGTTGTTTCAATATATCAATGACCTCTGTCTTCTAAAAAACTATTCGACCTCTAAAAGTTCTCACCCCTCGAAATCGGATTGCAAAAGTAATACTTTTTTATTCCACCACAAAACTTTTTCGCATCTTTTTTCTGAAAAACTTCTCACAACATCATCAACAAACTGATATTCACTAAGAAAAAAATAAATTTTATTCACTCGACACCTATATCATAAGAGGCAAAAAACGCCTACCACCACATAAACAACTGGTAATACGGAGATTCATCATTTTATTTTTTCTTCCAATATTCGTATATCTTTCTGTAGATGTTTATCACATTTCAGTAGATCGTCGATAAGCCTACAGGAGTGTATTACAGTAGCATGTGTACGATTGCCGATAGTAGAAGCTATCGTATTTAGCGAACACGATGTGTGTTTACGAGCGAGATACATAGCTATCTGGCGAGGTTGAGCGACCTCCGACTTCCTACTCTTAGAACACAAAACATCCGGCGACAACGAATAATGCTTGCATACCAAATCGCATATATAATCGATATCTATCTTCTTGTTTTCCTTCGGAGTAATATTTATAAGTCTCTTGGCAAGCTCCATACTTATAGGTTCTTTATTTACCGTACTATGAGCTATAAGTGAAATCAATATTCCCTCCAAGTCCCTGATATTCTCAGTGATATTATCTGCGATGAAGTCTACCACCTCGTCGGGCACACTCAATCCGTTGTTACCGATTTTGTATCGAAGTATATTCTTTCTTAGCTCCAAGTCGGGTCTATCTATCTCTACATTAAGCCCCCAACCGAAACGACTCAAGAGCCTATCTTCCATATTTTTCAGTGCCGACAAAGGTCTATCGCACGTAAGTATTATCTGTTTGCCAAGTCTTTGAAGATGGTTGAATATATTGAAAAATATATTTTGAGTCCCTGTCTTGGTCATAAACTCGTGTATATCATCGATAAGCAACACATCGAGGCTCTGATAGAAGTTGATAAAATCGTTTTGATTGTTTGTCCTTACCGAGTCGGTATATTGAATCATAAAGAGATTTGCCGATACGTACAGAACTCGTTTTTCGGGATACTGTCGCTTCACTTCCATACCTATAGCATTGATAAGGTGCGTCTTACCCACCCCCGAAGAACCATATATGAACATCGGATTAAACACCGTCTTACCCGGATTGTCGGCAATATTAAGCCCTGTACTACGCGCTAACTTGTTACTATATCCCTCTATAAAGTTGTCGAAACGATACTTTTCGTTCAACTGTGAATCGAATTTTATTTCAATACTACTATCAAACGGAGAGAATACTTTATCTCTTTTTATCGGCAAATTATTATTAGTTTTAGCAACAACACTTACAGTCAGTTCCGACAATTTGTCTGATGACATATCTTTTTCACCATCGTTGAGCACACTGTACAACAACTTGACCTCTTTCGATAAAACTTTATTTATAGTATCTCTCAGCAAACGAGAGTAGTGCTCGTCTATAAACTCGTAATAAAACATAGTAGGAACTTGTAAAACGAACTCATTATCAGAATATCTCAAAGGGATAATCGGTCTAAACCAACTGGTATAGACTTCGTTCGAGACATTGGCTCTGATAATATCAAGGCAACTATTCCACAAATCTATTACGTTACACATACAATACAAAAGACGATCTTCCTTCTCGCTTATAATATACTGATTAGTATTAAATTCCTATTTTTTATCTGTTTCCGAAAATGGTTTTGCAAAGATGACGAAAAAAAAAAACACCCACAAACAGATGTTTTTTTTGAGTAATTCACGCTTATTTATATGCCTAATAATTAGATTTTTGTCTTGGGTTATTGTTAGAATCAAAGTATTATGAGCATCACAAATTACAAATAAATTAGTATCTAATAGCTTAGCTTTTCATAGCACATAAAGTCGTTTTTTTTAAACCACACTATTTGAATATGGAATACTTTTTTTCATCGACCTCTTATTTGGAATCATTATAAACAAGTATTTTCTTTCGCCCCTTATTTCTTACTTCCAAAAACAGAGATATTTACATATCTTTTGGGATTCGCCTTAAGGTCAATCATCAGACTATTAGCGTTTTGTACTGTAGAATTGAGATTATCATACAAAGCTCTATCGCTTAATAAAAGTCCCAAAGATGAGCTCGGATCATTCAATTTTCGGGTAAAATTTTCTATGCCATTCAGAGTCTGGTTTACTTTCGTCATAAGCATATCGACATCGAGCTGACCGACCTTAGTGTCGAGATTGGTAGCCACACTATTCAATTTACTCATAGTCGAGGGCAACGAGGCTGTACCCTGCTTCAGTTGCACGACGGCAGAATTGATGTTGTCCATCGTAGATCGCAGTGATGCTATTGTTTTTCTGAGATTTACATCGGAAGTAAGAGTATTTATATTTGTAGAAATAGAATCGAGATTGTTTATTATCTTCGATACGTTTGGAATATACTGAGTTATATGCGACATAAAATTTTCGGCTACATCGGTAGGAATAGTATCGTTCGACGAATAATAGTCGCTACCGCTACCAAGCTTCACATCTATAATCTTACCGCCGATAAGTCCCTCATCATCAAGAACAAACACGGTACCCTTAGGCAATTTTATATCTTTCTTTATAGCGAGCTCGACCACAAACGGCACTTCACTTTCGAAATCGTACCTTATTTTTCTCACCTGACCTACCTTATATCCTTTGATATTGACTGGATTGGATATCACAAGTCCGCCAATATCTTTATAAACAGCAAAATACCTATTGGATGAAGAAAAAATATTTATGCCTTTCAGAAAATTCAATCCAAAAAAAAGTATTGCCACAGCAACTATGAAAGTAATTCCTATCTTTATCTCTTTGGTGTTATTTTTAAACATATTATCATATGGTTGTATATAAATTTATCGAAAAACAAAATTACTCTTTTTTGTAAAGAGATAAGCAACTTTTTGTAACTTTGTTTCGTCGAAAAAAAATGTCGTTGAAAAAAAATGGGAATAACCTTTCAGATAAAAGATGCAATAGATATAATACTCGTAGCCATTTTGATGTATTTATTATACACGTGGACACGAGGAACAGGAGCAAAAAATATTTTTATCGGACTTATAACTTTCGTAGTAACATGGTTTTTCGTGACCCGAGTATTTAAAATGGATCTGCTCGGAGCTATTTTCGATGGGATATTCAATGTAGGAGCTTTCGCTATAATAGTAATCTTCCAAAACGAGATACGCCAGTTTTTCTCACGTATAGGCTCACGAAACAGCTGGAAATATTTCATACGATTTTTGGAGCGGGTACGGCTAAAGAAAAAAGGTACTTCGGTACAGCTATCTATAACTCCATTAGCCGACGCCTGCCGCAATATGGTGAAAGAAAAAGTGGGAGCTCTTATAGTTATAGCTCGCAAAAACAATCTACAAGAATATATTGACACAGGAGAGGTAATCAATGCCAAAATCAATACCCGCCTGATAGAGAATATATTCTTCAAAAACTCGCCGTTGCACGACGGAGCAGTAATAATAGCTGACAACAAAATAGTATCGGCAGGAGCCATATTGCCTCTCTCGCGTAGCCACGAGATACCAAAACATCTCGGACTTCGTCACCGCGCTGCTATCGGACTTAGCGAACGTACTGACGCTATAGTAATAGTCTTGTCTGAAGAAACGGGCAATATATCGCTCGTATCGGGAGGTATTATCACTCAGAAGATTCCTCCTCAGTCGCTCGATAAAGCGATAGAAGACAAACTTATGTGGTAAATCGCTATGAAGATACTTGTACTATGCGACCGACCGAATCCTCCTGGATATATCCCACGTATCCGATATTGGTGTGATTATCTTGCAGGTATGGGGTATGAAATAACCTTGGTAACCGAACAATCGGAGGTGAAAAAATATTTATCAGATAAGATAAGGGTTTTCACTTTCGATTACCTTATAAGTCGATATAAAATAGCATTTTATATCGAATGGCTCGCAAAAACTCTCCTAAACCTTTTGTACGACCATAAAGGCAGATTTTTGCTAAGTAAAATATCGAAAATACCCGATTTTAACGAGTTCAACGCCGTCATTTGTTCTTCGACATTCCATTCATTCCCGCTAACTACTGCAGCAATGGTAGCTGAGAAAAAAAAGATCCCCTTATACGCAGACCTCCGCGATATCATAGAACAAACTCCTGCGTCGAACAATAGTATTTTCATACATCGCTTTCCCTCATTCGTAGGTCGCTGGATTACAAAACACTACAAACACACACATATCTGTCGACGCAATACCGCTATCCGAAAAGCCAAGGCACTAACAACCGTATCGCAGTGGCACAAAGACTTCTTACGCGACTATAATTCAAATACTTTCGTAATATACAATGGATACGACGAGCGGTTGTTTGCTCCGATAGAGATACGGCAAAAAAGTTTCGATATATCTTATTTCGGAGAGTTGAGCGACACTAACTTACGGTATCCCAATATATTATTTGCTGCTTTGAAAAACATAGTCGTACGCCACGATATAGATTTAGCGAATATAAGAGTAAGATGGTTTACCGATAGACGTTCGCAAGAAACTATCGAACGACTTGCAAAATCGTTTGAGATAGAACGACTTATGGAGTACAACGAATTTATAGAAGGAAATGATTTGGTTTACAACATGAATAGCAGTTCCATACTATTGATATTCACAAACAAGCCTGACATTGTCGGTTATCGTGGAATTATGACCACAAAATTTTTCGAATATCTGGGAACTACACGACCAATACTAATTAGCCCCGACAATGCCGACGAACTCTCCGAGACGGCTAAAAATATATCTTGTGGTTTAGTGTCTTCCGATGTTGGCGAGATAGAAACATTTATCGCAGACAAATATATGGAGTGGCAAAACAACAAATATACAGCCTCTTGCATAGAATACGATAAAGTAAAACCGTTTTCTCGTCAGTACGGAGCAGAAGAGTTAAGACATATCATTGATAATCAATAACCGAATAGATATTAAAAAAATTAGGGGCGGACACCCCGACCCTAACTCCATTAATCTAAACATTAAATATAAAAAAAATAACAAACAACAAAACTTTTAATGCTTTGTCGAGCAATCGTTTCCTTTCAATATGCCCCTATCCGACATTTTTATAAAGTTCAATATTTCATTCCTTATCTCCGACGACTCGTACTCCGTCTCGATTTTTTCTATCGCCTGCGATACTATCATATCTGAGTGAAAAAGTATACGATACATATTTTTAATATCGTCTATCTGCTTTTCCGTAAAACCTCTGCGATTGAGCCCCACAGAGTTTACTCCCGTATATGTTATCGGGAAACGTGCCGCCATAATATAAGGAGGTATATCTTTGTTTACCAGAGCTCCTCCCTGCACTATCACGTGCTTGCCTATTTTTGTAAACTGGTGCACCAAAACACCTCCGCTAACGATAGCATAGTCGTCGACTTCGACCTCGCCGGCAAGCTGTACCGAATTGGAAGTAATGATATTATCGCCTAAAACACAGTCGTGAGCCACGTGACAGTAAGCCATAATAAGGCAATTGCTGCCGATTACGGTCTTCTGACGCGAAGCCGTTCCGCGATTTATTGTGGTAAACTCACGAAACATATTATTGTCGCCTATCTCCAGAGTAGTCTCCTCTCCTTTGAATTTGAGGTCTTGGGGGTCGCCACCTATCACTGCAGAGTGATATATCTTGTTATTACGCCCCATCTTAGTGTTTTTCACTATCTTAGCACCCGACATAATAATACAATTATCGCCTATCTCTACATTTTCGCCAATAGTAACAAAAGGCTCAATCGTAACATTATCGCCTATCTTGGCACTCGGGTGGATTATACTCAACTCACTTATCATTTATAAAAACGAATTTCGGTGTAAATATTTATACCGTATACGACGGTAAGATTCAAAAAATGTTGCAATAAAATTTCTACTTATTTTTCACTATCTGTGCCACCATTTCTGCCTCAGTTGCTATAGTGTCGTTCACAAACACATAGCCCTTTATAGCTGCAAGTCCGCGACTTATGGGCGATATAAGGCTTACTTTCATTATCATAATATCGCCGGGGACCACCTTCTTGCGAAACTTCACATTGTCTATCTTCAAGAAATATGTGGAATACTCTTTCGGATTTTCGACCTGATTCAATATGTAGAGTCCCATAGCCTGTGCCATAGCCTCTACCTGCAATACACCAGGCATAACAGGCTCATCGGGAAAATGACCGATAAACTGCATTTCGTTGTACGTAACGTTCTTTATCGCTACGATATGACTCTCACCGAGTTCGACAACCTTATCGACCAAAAGAAACGGATAGCGATGTGGCAATAACTCCTTTATACGGTTGATATCCATTACGCTTTCGCCGCTTAAATTGACAGCCGGCACAAAAACATCGTGCTTTCTTATCTCTTTTCTTATCTGCGACGCGAAAGCGGTATTGACAGTGTGTCCCGGTCGTTTAGCAATAATTTTACCCTTAAAAGGGCGTCCTATAAGGGAGAAATCACCGATAAGATCCATCAGTTTATGGCGAGCAGGCTCGTTATCGAATCGAAGGTCGGTATTGATATACCCTAGTTTATCGGCTTTAGGGCAAGGTTGCCCCATAAGTTCGGCTATACGAGCTATCTCATTTTGCGGAACCTCTTCGTCATATATCAGTATAGCATTGTCGAGGTCGCCTCCCTTGATAAGATTGTTTTTCAACAAATGCTCCACTTCTCTGACAAACACGAAAGTACGGCAAGGAGCTATCTCCTTCTCATAGTCACTCATAGTGTCGAGTACGGCATATTGGTTGTACAATACGGGCGAATCGAAATCTATCATCACTTGTACCGAAAACTCATTGTCGGGCAGTAGCGTAATAGACGATTGCTTATCTTCGGAATAGAACACCATTTTTTGAGTTACCGTATAGTAGTTTTTATCGGCATTTTGTTTTTTGCAGCCGACCTCTTTTATTTTTTCGACAAAAACTTTGGCACTACCCTCCAAGATAGGCACTTCGGGACCATCCAACTCAATGAGACAGTTATCTATACCAAGTGCATAAAGGGCAGACAGACAGTGTTCGGTCGTAGCCACCGTAGCATCACCTTTTTTGAGTACAGTACCTCGTTCGGTATTGCTTACAAATTCTGCCAACGCAGGTATCTGCGGCGACGACGGCAAATCAACGCGAGTAAATACTATACCAAAATTTTCTTCTGCAGGTTTTGCTACCAAAGTAACATTCTTACCTGTATGCAAACCTTTCCCTTCTATCCTGAATTCGGTCTTTAACGTTTTCTGTTTTGACATATAAATATCTTGTTTTGTTCGCTTTATATTATATCTATATTATATTGAATCTATTAGTGAAGTCTGATTTTATAAAACCAGTTGTCGTTCAGAGTGAAGTTGATTCCTATTTTAAGGTAATCTTCTTTTATCATATTATTCTGTTTCGTACCGAATCCACCATATTGAAGCAGTACGTTTATCATACTCTTATTGGTCCTGAAAGGAAACCCTACACCAATACTTAGAGCATACTCGCTCAAAGAATTATTATTGACCTTAACATACGATGTAGAATAATTTGCTCCCAGACGCCACGACATACGGTCGATATAGCTATTGCTTTTAGCTCTGTTTGTAAACTCTACTCCGGCAGAAATACTTATGCGGTCGTTGAGGAGGTCGTTTTTGTTTTGAAATAAAACTTTCGAAAACTGCTGATACTGAACATCGGCACCGAACAAGAATCTGTTGTCGAGACTATATGTAGCTCCGAAACCGAATGTAGCAGGGAGTTCGAATACATTGCTGAGTGTGTCTCTGATGGTATCTATACCCAAAGTCTGTACAGTGTACTGAGAATTAAGCTTATGCCGCATCTCGTATATGGCACCTACGGTAAGCAGGTCGCGTGTATCGTTCAGAGGCTGATGGTATTGCAAGCCAAGTCGTGCATTGAACGAGTTTACTCTAAGTGTAGACTCCGAATATGTAGAATACGAAGAACGCTTATCCGAAAACGTCTGCTCCGACATACGGCTATGAATGATGTTTCCAAACATATAATATCCGTTTATTCCAAGCGATAGGCGCTTCATAATATCCACAGACATACCCAGATACGCCTGCGAAACACCGCCCGAACCCGCAAAAGACTGATTGTTTATACTATACACCTTCGATGAAGGAATAAGCGTAGAGTCTTTACTATTGAAGTTGTAGCCGATAAAAGAGTAAGGCACTACGCCCACGCTCATTCCCAGCCACTTAGTCACGGGAAACTGCATCCCGAAATAGTCGATATTGCCCGAAGTCTTTAAGGCAGAGCCTCCGCTCGCTGTCGAAAACTTAGACAATAAGCCCGAAAAACCAAATTCAAATATAAAAGAAGTTGAGTCTATCGAGCTATAAGATGCTGGATTTACGACGTTTATAGTATTGTTTTTTCGGAAACCGATACCGATACCTCCCATCGATGATGTTCGAGCAAATCCGGCATCTACCAACTTACCGTAGCCAAACCGAGTGTACGGAGAATTAGTACTGTTTTGCTGTGCAAATAGCGAAATACTTATCACAGAAAACAATAGAATGTATATAAGTTTCTTTTTTCTCATTTTTACTCTGAATGTTTATTTTTTAGAACATTGTCTGACAACAAAACACAAAACAGTAGTCTTTTTTTCAACGGCTACTGCCTACTCTCTTTCTATCGAATTAATTACTTTATTGAGACCTATGAGCACTAAATTCGAGTTTACAAAGGTACATTGTTTTATTGAATTTTCAAAATAACGAGCATCGCCGCCAGTAAGTACCAAACGTATATCGGGGTATTGTATTTTGAGTCGTCTATAATAAGAATCAATCTCAAACACGATTCCCCAAAAAGCCCCGTACAGTACAGCCTCTTTCGTGTTTTTCCCCACAAACTTATCGGGTATATATTGCTTTACTATCGGAAGTTTAGCCGTATAGTCGTGCATAGCTTTGAGTCTCATATAGAATCCGGGAGCGATATTACCTCCGTGGAATACGGCATCTTTGGTCACCAAGTCGTATGTAACACAAGAACCTACATCGACAATAAGCATATTGGTATCGGGAAATACCGCCAACGCTCCGATAGCTGCAGCAATACGATCTTTGCCAAGCGATAGATGAGTCTGGTAATCTATTGATAGACTTTTGTATGTATTAGCCTCGAACTTAATAAAATTGCTGTTTCGTTGCAGGAAAAGCTCTATCTCACGTTTAGTAAACGATACAGACGATATTATAGAATTGTCTATCGAATATTTACAAAAAAAATCTTTTAGGAACGATATCGTAACAAACTCTTCGGCAACGAAATCGACCATACCATCGCCTTCGAAAACAGCCAATTTCGTCCTCGTATTTCCTACATCTATCACCAAATTCATAGTTTTTGAGGCGGTCAAAGTCCGTATAAAGATATTTTTCGTTTATTCTATTGGAGCCAAATCGATAGTCTCTCTGTTCGAATCGACAAATTTATACTGCAAAAAGCCCAAATCTTGCATTGGCAAGATACGCATTCCCCACGAATAACGCATCTTCCACTTTAGCTTATCGCTAATGAGTCCCCTCGATAGATAAGCCTCTATAAAAGGATGAACATATAGTGAAAAGTGTTTTATTTTCAGATGATTCACTATCTTATCTATTTTTTCTTCGAGCTGTTCGGTAAATAGTATTGATGGTCTGGCTTTTCCCGTACCGAAGCACGTAGGGCAAGTCTCGTCGGTATTTATCGCAATGGTGGGGCGTATTCTCTGACGAGTAATCTCCATCACACAAAACTTACTGAGGGGCAGTATATTATGCTTAGCCCTATCGTTGCTCATCAACTCTACCATACGCTGATATACTTTAGTCATATTGGCTTTATTGTCCATATCGATAAAGTCTATAACTATGATACCGCCTATATCTCGCAATCTCAGTTGACGAAAAATTTCTTCGGCTGCCAATAAATTTACCTGTAAGGCATTTTCTTCGGGGTTTTGATTTGCAAGTACTCGTACTCCGCTATTGACATCGATTACAAACATTGCTTCTGTCTGGTCGATAGTAAGATAAGCACCTCGTTTGAAAGGAACTATCCTACCAAATGATACTTTTATCTGGCGTGTAACACCGAAATGGTCAAATATTGGCAGTTCGCCCCGATACAACTTCACTATATTGGCGTGTTCGGGAGCTATCATCTGCATATACTCACGTATCTCTCCGTAAGTATCACTGTTATTGACGTATATCTGCTCGTAATCGCTATCGACAAAATCGCGAATTATGGACACGACACGACTATTCTCTTGCAACAAAAGACCTACTCCTTTCGATTTTCGAAGCATCTCCAATGTCTTGTCCCATCGCGATTTTAGCAATTTTAGTTCGTTGTCGAGCTCGGCTACCTTTTTCCCCTCGGCAATAGTACGAATTATGACACTACAATTATCGGGTTTAATACTGTGTATCAATTGTCTGAGTCGTACCTTCTCTTCTCTGTTGTTTATCTTCGACGACACCGAAGTACGACTCTCGTTGCAAGGGAGCATTACCATAAATCGCCCTGCAATAGATATTTCGCCCGATAGGCGAGCCCCCTTTGTCGATATGGGTTCTTTTGTAACTTGTACTAAAATATATTGGCCTGTAGTAAGTACGGAGCGTATTTGCCCGTCTTTGTCGAGCGGAGGTAACTTCTCTACCGAAAAGTTCTGACGACGATTGTTTAGTATTTTCTGCACTAAATTATTGAGGGTAGGGAAGTTCTCGCCCAAATCGTGGTAGTGAATGAACGCCTCCTTGTTACCCCCAATATCTATAAAGGCGGCATTGAGTCCCGCCATAATTTTTTTTACTCTACCTATATATATGTTACCTACTTCGTAACTCTGCTTGAGATCGTCGCGTGAAAATTCCGATAGTTTCTTGTCTTCCAACAACGCTATCGACACTTCTTCTTTCTGTGTGTCTATTATTAATTCTTTCATCAAATCTACTAATAATCAAACATATACAAGACATATTCCAATAAAAAAAACAAATTTAAAGCATTTATATATTGTTCTCTAAATTTGTTTTTCTTATCTCAAACCGAAAAAAGATAATATCATTTCTTCTTCTTATGCCTATCTTTTCTCAGCCTTTTTTTACGTTTATGAGTCGACATCTTATGTCTTTTTCTTTTCTTTCCACTTGGCATAGCTAAAATAGAGGATATTAATTAGTTAAACAACTTCTATTATTTCAGCTTTTTGACCGCGTTGGCAAATTCCTTTGATGGTTTGAATGCCGGAATTTTGTGAGCAGGAATCTTGATGGTAGTATTTTTCGTAATATTACGGGCAGTCTTTGCAGCACGCTGTTTTACTATAAAACTACCAAATGTCCTCAGATAGACATTTTCACCTTTCACCATAGAACCTTTCACTGTCTGCATAAAGGTTTCTAATGTTTTTAGAACATCTTCTCTCGAAATACCAGTCTTTCTGCTGATTTCGTTTACAATATCTGCTTTTGTCATTTCTTATAACTTTTAATTGGTTATACAATTATGTTTTTAAAATATACTTTACTTTCAAACTTTTAGGAGTGCAAAGGTATATCTTTTTTTTTAATCTGCAAAAAAATAATTTTTTTACGACATGAAATTCAATTTCAAAACCGAATTACGCCTCAATATACGCAGTATTGCTGCGCTACAAAAATACAACTTTACACACACTATATCAGATTACAAAATTACAACTTTTATCTTATATCGATCTGTTTTTTAAAATTATATCGCATTTTATCTCTTTATTTTGTCTTCGCAACTCATAAGTGACATGTTACCAGCGATATAACACAATAGAATACTGTCTACTCTACATAATGTATAACGTAAAACTATAAGAAACTATTGCAAACGACTGCATTTTGTATTATCTTTGCAAGTTCGAAGGAATTAGTATCTTCGTATTGATATCGAATAAATAATCGCCATATGAAACTTTCTCAATTCAAATTTGACCTCCCCGAAAAACTTATCGCTCAGCATCCTTCGAAAGACAGAGATGACTGTAAATTGATGGTCTTACATACCAAAACAAATAAAATAGAACATAAAAAACTAATCGATATTCTCAAGTATTTCGACGACAAAGACTTATTTGTATTCAATAATACTCAGGTATTTCCTGCTCTTCTGACAGGTATCAAGGAAAAGACCGAAGCATTGATAGATGTCTTTTTACTTCGCGAGTTGAATCCAGCCACCAATTTATGGGACGTATTAGTAGAACCGGCTCGAAAAATCAGAGTGGGCAACAAGCTATATTTTGGTGATAATCAAGACCTTATAGCAGAAGTAATAGACAATACCACATCTCGCGGACGTACGCTGCGATTCTTATACGATGGCACTCACGAAGAATTCAAGGAGGCTCTATTCGCAATGGGGCGTACATCGTTGCCGCCATACATTAAGCGCAAGGTAGACCCGAACGATACGGAGATGTATCAGACTATTTTCGCCTCAGAAGAGGGAGCAGTCGTTGCTCCGTTTGCGGGATTAAGATTCAGCCAAGAACTGATGAAGCGTCTGAAAATAAAAGGTATAGACACAGGATATATAACGCTGCATTGCTCGCTTAGCATGTTTCGCTCGATAGACGTAGAAGACTTGCAAAAACACAAACTCGAATCGGAACAGATGTCTGTCACTGAGGATTTTGCAAACACATTCAACAAAAAAATCGTCGACAAACACAGAGTATGTGCCGTCGGCACATCTGTGCTACGCGCCTTGGAGACAGCATCTACGATAAAAGGCAAAATCAAAGAGTACAACGGATGGACAAATAGATTCATATTCCCTCCATACGAGTTTCAGACTGTCGATTCGTTGTTGTCGACATTCCAACTGCCCTACTCTACTATGTTGATGAACAAAGCGGCATTTGCCGGCTACGACTTCCTGATGAAAGCATATTCGACCGCAATAAGCAAAAATTACAAATTCGGTTGCTTCGGCGATATGATGCTGATATTAAGGTAAAAAATTTATAACGAAGATATTGTACAACAAGCAATTGCACTCAAACAGATATAATTTCTAAATCTAAAAAAACAGACCTCCAATAGATGCAAAAACCTGCAATACCCAAAGGTACACGCGACTTCATGCCGATAGAAATGGAGAGACGCAACTACATTTTCGATACTATCAAGGAAGTGTTCCGCAAATACGGATTCGTACAGATAGAGACCCCGGCAATGGAGAATATGTCGACACTGCTTGGCAAATATGGCGACGAAGGCGACAAACTGCTATTCCGCATACTGAATTCGGGTAATTTTTTCGACGGAGTCTTCTCCGAAGAACAGGATATGGTCGACATGAAGGAGCTGACGCTGAAGATTGCAGAGAAGGGACTAAGGTACGACCTTACGGTGCCTTTTGCCCGCTTCGTGGTACAACACAAAGAGCAGATAACGTTCCCTTTCAGACGTTTCCAGATACAGCCGGTATGGCGAGCCGACAGACCGCAAAAAGGCAGATACAGAGAGTTTTATCAGTGCGATGCCGATATCGTCGGAGCCGATTCGCTGATAAACGAAATGGAACTTATAGAGGTACTCGACGAAGTTTTCGACAAACTCAATATAAAAGTAGCAATAAAGCTCAACAATCGAAAGATACTGACAGGTATAGCCGAACTCATAGGGCAAGCCGACAAAATAACGGATATTACCGTCGCTATCGACAAACTCGATAAAATCGGACTCGACGCTGTAAACAAAGAACTTACCGACAAAGGCATATCGGACGACTCCGTACAGCGACTGCAGCCAATACTATTACTTGAAGGCAGCAACACCGATAAACTCATCAAACTCAAAGAGATACTCTACAACTCCGACAGCGGACTGAAAGGAATAGAAGAGATAGAGACCGTAATGGCATATTTAGCCGATTGCAAGCTGAAAGCCCACTTAGAACTCGACCTCACTCTTGCTCGAGGATTGAACTACTATACAGGTATCATCATCGAAGTGAAGGCTCTCGACGCCAATATGGGAAGTATCTCGGGCGGAGGCAGATACGACAACCTCACCGGAGTATTCGGTCTGCAAGGTGTATCGGGCGTAGGAGTATCGTTCGGAGCCGACCGAATATACGATATACTCCAAGAACTCAACCTTTTCCCCAACAAAACAGAGGCTTCGACCAAACTGCTGTTTGTGGCATTCGATCCCAAAGGGATAGAGTACGCCTTGCCTATTGTACGTAAAATAAGAAAAGTGGGGATACCTGCCGAGATATATTCGGAAGAGGCTAAAATAAAGAAGCAGATGCAATACGCCAACGACAAAAAGATACCTTTCGTAGCTATTGTAGGCGACGACGAAATGAAGACAAACGCCGTGATGCTAAAAGATATGACGACAGGTGTGCAACGACTTGTAGATGTAGAAGACATTGTAAAAGAGATACAATAAAGATATATAATACATCTCATAACAAACCTGATGAAATACCGAAAACTCAATAGCTCCGAAATAGAAATGCTCGTTGCACGACGTTGTAGTGCCGACGATTGGAGCAATATCGAGGTTGCCGAAAGTTTCGAGGCAGATAGTATCTACAACGTACATTTCTCGGGTGAAAACCAACTCGGGCATTTCGAGAAAGTTTTCTCGCTCGACAACGGACAGCAGCTGCACGCAGGCATATCGAACGCCATAATACACAACTGCATTATAGGTAATAATGTCTATATAGCAAACATAGGAAACGTTATCGCCAATTATGATATCGACGACGACTGCCATATAACATCGGTAAACACTCTGTCGTGTACCCCTGGAACGACTTTCGGCAACGGTGTAATAGCATCGCCAGTAAATGAAAACGGCGGACGAGCCATACCAATCTTCGATCGTCTCTCGGCACAACTGGCTCATATACTTGTATATTACCGTCACCGAAAGGATTTCCTATTGTACACATTCGACAAAATAAAAATGTATGCCGAAGAGCAAAAATCGCTTCGGAGAGGATATATAGGCAAATGTACGAAGATAACCGACTGCAACACTATCATCAATATTCGCACAAGCAGTGGTTGCACACTACACGGAGTATCTTCGCTCAGCAACGGCACTATCGGAACAAATGCTTTCGTAGGTAGCGGAGTCGTAGCCAAAGACTTTATATGCGGTGCAGATACTACAATAGACGAAGGAGCATCGATAGAGCGTTGTTTCGTAGGCGAAGGGTGCATTATCGATAAGGGTTTCTCGGCGGTAGATACGCTTATATTCGCTAATTGCGAGTTTGCAAACGGCGAGGCTGCATCGGTCTTTGCCGCTCCATACACGGTATCGCACCACAAGTCGAGCCTTGTCATCGCCTGCGGGCTATCGTTTGCCAATATCGGCAGCGGCACCAATATGAGCAACCACGCTTATAGGCTTGGTGCTGTGCATCAGTCGGTTGCGGGGCGAGGCTGCAAATTCGGCAGCAACTCGTATCTACTATCGCCCACTCACATAGGCGAATACACTATGATTTTGGGGTCGCACAAGAATCATCCCGATACACACGAATTTCCTTTCTCGTATCTGGTCGAAGAGGACGGGATGTCGATATTGATACCGGCAGTAAATTTATTTCGGCTGGGCACTCTACGCGATGTCTACAAATGGCAGAAAAGAGACCGTCGCCGAGGCATCGGTAACCTCGACAACATATCGTACGACTTGCTTACGCCTTTTGCCGTAAAAAAAATAACGAAAGCTATCGCGATACTCCAAGAGCTACAGACACACAACCCCGAAGCTACGCATTACGACTACAAAAACGTACGCATACAGGCTCATTCGCTAAAGAAAGCTATCGTTTATTACAACGAGGCTATTATCGTCTTTGTAGGCGACTACCTCATACATCGCCACACGACAGACAAGGCTACTCCCCTCGAAGACAGCTACAACGAGTGGCTCGACTTGGCAGGGCTTATAACTCCAAAGCGTGTAGTCGAAGAGTGGCTCGACGACCCTGCGACAATAGCAAACAACGATTTCGGCATAGCTCTTTTCGGGCAGGTAAAGGATAATTACCGAAGGTATGTCGATAGCTACGTAGCCCACACATACGATTGCGACGACAGAGCAAAAAATATTTCTCTGCTCGAAAAATACATTTCGATACTCGAGACACTGCGTCGACGGCTACACAAAGAAGCGGCTACGGAGTTCTACGGCGATTCGCGCATAGGGTACGGCATAGACTTCGACGACAAGCAAAACGACGACTTCGATGCAGTAGCCGGACATATCGACGACAACACATTCCTCAAAGAAACCATTGCCGATATAGAGCATAAGATAGAGATAGCAAAAGATATATGCAGAAGAGAGTAAAAGAGAACAAAATGATTTTCGGCTTGCACTCGATAATAGAGGCTATAGAAGCAGGCAAAGATATAGAGAAGATTTATATCAAACGCGACTTTGGCGGAGAGCTGGCTAAGATCCTTTGGGTGAAGATAAAACAATACGGTATCCCCTGCCAAAAGGTGCCACAAGAGAAGCTAAACTCTTTTACCGACAAAAACCATCAGGGAGCTGTCGCATTCCTATCGGAGATACAGTATAGCGACATTGCCGATATACTCCCCGCCATCTACGAAGCCGGACGAAGTCCGTTTGTGGTGATTATGGACGGCGTTACCGACGTGCGAAACTTCGGAGCTATCGCTCGTACGTGTGAATGTGCCGGAGTCGATGCTATTGTCATACCTACATACAGGTCGGCTACCGCTACGGCCGACGCCATAAAGGCTTCGTCGGGAGCTCTGTACAATATACCCGTATGCCGAACAGACGACCTATCCGCCACAGTTGCTTTCGTCAGAGAGAGCGGACTTACCATTGCGGCACTTACCGAGAAGGCAAAAAATCTCTATACCGAAGCCGATTACAACTCGCCAGTGGCTCTTGTACTTGGAGCCGAAGACCGTGGCATCAGCTCCGAGCTGCTCCGGCTATGCGATACGCAGGTAAAGATACCTATCGTAGGACGGATAGAATCGCTCAATGTTTCGGTGGCAGCGGGTGTGGTAATATACGAAGTCGTGCGACAGAGAGGCAGCAGATAAACGCCTCATTTTTTCCGCAATATCGAATAGAAACGAAAAAGGCGCACACACTCTCGTGTACTCGCCTCTTTTCAATCATATGAGTTTATTTAAATATTCTACTTCTTCACTATACGCTTCGTAGTGTCGTCGGCTTTGACCATATAGACTCCCGAAGGCAAATGCGAGAGGTCGATACGGTCTACATTGTAGGCTCGTGCTACCTCGATACCGTATACGTTGTATATCATTATGGTTTTTACCATCTTCCCTGAGGCAACATAAAGAACTGCATCTACGGGGTTTGGATAAAAAGAAAACTCGGCTCGAGCTACCTCCAATGAGGTATTGGGGCAGGTGTATGTACCGTGCGTATCCGGTATCGAAGTTCCGTCGTTGTAGTATTGCAAACGCCAATTGCGATCGAAAGCATTTTGGTTGTTGGTGGCAAGCACTGTATCTTTTTGCGACGACGGACCGAGTAGGAGTTGTAGTTTGCCTACATCCAAACCATTTCTATCCGGAAGCTGGCAGTAAAGGTCGTCGAGTACCTGAGTAGAGAGTTTGTTGCCATAGCAATATATTGCATTTATCTGTCGGTTGTGTGCGATATCGAGCGAAGTAAGCAGGTTTTCGTTGCAATATAGCCATTCGAGCTCTGTATTGTGGCTGAGGTCTATCGACGCTATTCGGTTGCTACGGAAATTGAGTATCTGTAAGAGTGGATTGTGTGTTACGTCGAGCGAAGTGAGCGTGTTCGAATGGCAACTGAGGAAAGTAAGCTCCGCACAGTGGCTGACGTCAAGCGAAGTGAGGCGGTTGCGGTAGCAACTGAACCTCGATAGCTTTGTATTTTTGCTCAAATCGAGCGAAGCAATGTTATTGTCGAAGCAGTGGAGTATACTTAACTTTTTGTTTTTCGTGATGTCGAGAGAATCGATATTGTTTTTATCGCAATAGAGTTCGGTCAGTTCCGTGCAGTGGCTGACGTCGATTCCTACTATACTTTCACCGTTTTCGTTGCAGTCGAATTGCTTTATTCCGCCATAGATTACCATGGTATCGGCTGCGACCTTGTATTTTTTCTTCCCTATCCAGAGATTTCCGACCGTGATAGTGCTATTTTCCGATCCGCTAACTATCTTTATGTGTGTTCCGTCGGCAAGAGCAGACATATCGAGAGCGATACTATCTACCGAAGCTTTCAGAGATAGCTTGATGTACTTGCTGGAGTCTACTGTCTGTGCCTCGGCGGTTACAATGGTCGTTAGCCCGATAGCGATGGCTAAGAGCGATAAAAATACTTTTTTCATACTAACTGTTTTTTAATTTATAACTACATTGATTTTAACGATATAACTATCTGTTTATTTCGAGAAACTGACAGAAAATATCGGCAGCAAAGGTAACTAAAGTTTTCTTTGTTACAAAAAAATAAGATTGTATCTTACGAAAATATATGGTCAAGCTACTGCAAGATTGTCGCTACACATTGAAGCGGAAGTGCATTATATCGCCGTCTTGGACGACGTAGTCTTTGCCTTCGACCGATAGCTTACCCGCTTCACGCACAGCCGCCTCCGAACCGTAGGCAATATAATCTTCGTACTTGATTACTTCGGCACGGATAAAACCTTTCTCGAAGTCGGTATGAATCACTCCTGCACATTGAGGAGCTTTGTATCCCGCACGGAATGTCCAAGCCCGCACCTCATCGGCTCCGGCTGTAAGGAATGTCCGCAGGTCGAGCAGAGCATAAGCCGATTTTATGAGGCGCGACACACCCGACTCCTGCAAACCGACCTCGGCGAGGAACATCCGACGTTCGTCGTAGTCGTCGAGTTCTGCTATTTCGGCTTCGGTCTTGGCAGCCAAGACAAGTACTTCGGCATTTTCGTCACGGACAGCCTCTCGCACTGCCTCTACATACTTATTTCCCGATACGGCAGACTTTTCGTCGACATTGCAGACGTACATCACGGGTTTGTCGGTAAGCAAAAAGAGTTCACGAGCGATACGTTGTTCGTCTTTGGTGTCGAACTGTACATTACGAGCCGAAAGCCCCTGTTCGAGAGCGGTTTTGTATTTCAGATATACCTCGTAAGCAAGGCGAGCCTGCTTGTCGCCGCCTGTCTGAGCCTGTTTCTGCACTTTGGCAATACGGCTGTCGATAGTCTCGAGGTCGCGTATCTGAAGCTCCGTATCGATTATCTCTTTGTCTCTGACAGGGTCTACCGAGCCATCGACGTGAGTAATATTATTATCGTCGAAACAACGAAGTACATGGATAATAGCGTCTGTCTCACGTATATTCGACAGAAATTTGTTGCCAAGCCCTTCGCCCTTGCTCGCTCCTTTGACAAGACCTGCGATATCGACTATCTCTACCGTCGTGGGTACGATGCGTTGCGGGTGGCAGATTTCGGCAAGTTTGTCGAGACGTTCGTCGGGCACGGTGATGACTCCTACGTTAGGTTCGATGGTACAAAAAGCGAAGTTTGCAGCCTGTGCCTTAGCGTTCGACAGACAATTGAACAAGGTCGATTTGCCGACATTCGGCAATCCTACGATTCCACACTGTAATGACATATTTTTATATATTATATTATTAAGTTTATACTATACGCTACGTTTAGCGACGTAGTATGATTCCACATCGCGAAGTTTCGAGTAAAAAGACATATATTTTTCGGTTTACACAATCATATCCAAATACAAATATAGACATACTGAGAGGCAATATTATATATTTGATAAAAAAAACAGTCGTCTGTACTATGTTTTTTAGTAGTTGTACGATATTTGAGATACGATAATTATACATTTTCGATTCGAAAAGTGTTTTTTATACACTAAAAGATACAAAACAATATTGAAAGCATAGTAAATAACCTTACTCGATAGTAAAGCGGTCTTACTTTGGAGTAAAGCAACATTACTTTGTAGTAAAGCAACCTTGCTCGAGAGCAAAGCAACCTTACTCTGGAGTAAAGCAACCTTACTCGAGAGCAAAGTAACCTTGCTTTGAAGTAAAGCAACATTGCTTGGGAGTAAAGCAACTTAGCTCGAGAGTAAAGCAACCTTACTCTGGAGCAAAGTGACCTTACTTGAGAGGAAAGCGACCTCATCGAGCGACAAATCGACATCATTTGAACGTACGGAAGGTACGAAAATTCACTTAGAGTACTTTTTTGTAGATAAAACTTGTACATTATAACTATTATCGCCTTTTTTATACATACGGTAGACTACTTCGGAGCCTTCAGATATAGGAATATACCGATGGCAGTGAATATAATATTCGGCATCCAGATTGCGAGCAGCGAGGGCATAGAGCCATTGATGGCAAAGGTAGACGAAATAGTCGAAAACAACACGTATATGGCACTCAAAGCGATACCTACACCGAGGTGCAATCCCGTGCCGCCACGCACTTTACGCGATGCGAGCGACACTCCGATGAGAGTAAGTATAAGCGCTGCAAACGGCATTGCGAAGCGATTGTTGTACTCGTTTTCGAACATTTGCGAGCCGGGTATTCCTCGCTCTTTCTGTCGGCGAAGGTAACCGTATAGCTTGGTATTGGTCATCTGCGGAGCGTCTTCTCCGCTGACAAAGAAATCCTGTGGATTCATCTTTATTACCGTGTCGAGGCTCTGCCCCATCGTCATTATCTCACGCATTCCTTTGAAGTCGCGTTTCACGTAATCGACCAAATGCCAGTGATACAAAGAGTCCATCTGTGCGTTGCGAGCCGTAAGCCTCGAGACGAGCTTTTTATCCTCGAATCGCTCGAGCGAGAAGTTGTATCCTTGATTGATAGTCTCTTCGTAACGTTCGAAATATATTATAACGCCCGGCTCAAGCTCCATTTGTACGTTGTACACAAGCTCGGAGCGGAATTTCTTGTAATATTTGTCCTCAAAATCGAGCCGTGTCTTATTCGACGCCGGTATGATATACCCTCCCAAAATGAACGACATAAGCCCTATAATGGTCGCCGATATAAAATATGGCACCATCAGTCGTCGGAAGCTCATTCCTGTCGACAATATGGCTATTATCTCCGTGTTGTATGCCATCTTGGAGGTAAAAAATATTACAGATATAAAGGCAAATAGAGGAGTGAGCAGGTTGGTAAAAAACGGGATAAAGTTGAAGTAGTAATCGACTATGATAGCACGCATCGGGGCGTTGTTTTCGGAGAAATCGTCGACCTTCTCGGCATAGTCGAACACTACGCTTACCGATATTATCAGCACGATAGACACGAAAAACGTACTCAGATATTTTTTAATAATGTATCTATCGAGAATAGAGAAGTATTTTGCGCTTTTGATACTGCTCGCCGCTCCCACTACGAGCGATTTCGTTTTAGCCGATATGGTGGTGTATGTATTTTTGAGTCTATCGTTCATACTTGATATATATATATTATTTATTTACAGCCTACGCATAGTTTTTTCTGCCATCTCCTTGTACCAGTCGCCGAAAGTACCGTCTACAATTCGTTGCCTTGCCTGACGTACCAACCGCAAATAGAAAGCAAGGTTGTGTATCGAAGCTATCTGCATAGCCAATAGCTCACCCGCAACAAACAGATGACGGAGATAAGCCTTCGTGTATTGCTCGTCGACAAAACAACCGGTCCCTTCCTGTATCGGCGAAAAGTCTGTAGCCCACTTCCGATTCTTGAAGTTGATGATACCCTCTTCGGTAAATATCATTCCGTTGCGACCGTTGCGCGTCGGCATAACGCAGTCGAACATATCCACGCCGCGTGCTATATTTTCGAGGATATTGGCAGGAGTGCCCACTCCCATCAGGTAACGCGGACGGTCTTCGGGCAGAATGCCGTTTACGAGTTCTACCATCTCGTACATCTTCTCTGTGGGTTCGCCTACGGCAAGCCCTCCGATAGCATATCCTTCGGCGTCGAAGCCTCGCACAAACTCGGCAGACTGTCGGCGGAGGTCTTCGTAGACACAGCCTTGTACAATGGGGAAAAATGTCTGCGAATAACCGTATTTCGGCTCGGTCTCTAAAAAATGTCCGTAGCCGCGTGCCAGCCAGCGATGTGTTCTCTCCATCGAGAGGCGGGCATAGTCGTAGTCGGCATTGCCGGGAGTACATTCGTCGAAAGCCATCACGATATCGGCTCCGATAGTTCGCTGAATATCGACGACATTCTCAGGTGTAAAGAGATGACGCGAGCCGTCGATATGGCTCTGGAAGGTAACGCCCTCTTCTTTGATTTTACGTGTACCTGCAAGCGAAAATACCTGATAGCCACCACTGTCGGTAAGTATTGGTCTATCCCAGCCGTTGAAGCGGTGAAGACCGCCTGCCTGCTCTATTATCTCCAGTCCGGGACGCATAAAGAGATGATACGTATTGCCCAATATTATCTGAGCATCTATATCTCTACGCAGCTCTCGCATATGAACCGCTTTGACAGAACCCACCGTGCCTACGGGCATAAAAATAGGAGTCTGTATCTCTCCGTGCTCGGTCGTTATCCGCCCTGCTCTCGCCTGTGTCTGTGTATCTTTGTGTTCTAAATCGAATGTCATCTATATTATATATAAATATTGTATGGTAAAAACGAAATGCAAAAATACTCCTTTTCGGGTAGATATTATCAATATATGCAAAAAGTCTATTCGGCAGAGGCAATGAACGTACAATACTTTTCTTGCAAAAATCGAATAGCTCCTACGCATATCGATATTTTTGGTTATTTTTGCAATGGCAATAATCGCACCGCCTTACAACAACGAAAATATTATTTTTTTGAACTAATAGATAGACTCTTATGAAACAGATACTGACAATAGCCAAAAAAGAATTCCGTAGTTTTTTCGGTTCCATACTCGGATATATCGTACTCGCCATTTTTTTGCTCGGGGGAGCACTTTTTTTGTGGATTTTTCCCAATCAATACAACATCATCGATAGCGGATACGCTGCATTAGACGGTCTTTTTGCCATTACGCCATATCTGTTTCTGTTTCTGTGTCCGGCGATAACGATGCGTAGTTTTGCCGAGGAGCGTCAGCAGGGCACGCTCGAACTGCTTCTGGCACGTCCTGTCTCGAAACGTCGTATAGTAGTGGGCAAGTCGCTCGGCAGCTGGGCGATAGTGATTGTGGCACTGCTCTTTGTGCTGGTGTGGTATGTATCGGTGTCGATGTTGGCAAGTCCGAAAGGCAATGTCGATAGCGGTGCGTTCTGGGGCTCTATGCTCGGACTGTTGTTTCTGTCGGCTATCTATATAGCGATAGGTATTTTCTCGTCGTCGATAACGGGAAATCAGATCTTTGCGTTTGTCCTCGGTGCCACGATGTCGTTCGTTATGTTCAAAGGCTTCGACTTCGTCGGTCTGCTCTTTGTCAAAGGCAATGTAACCGATCTTATCTCAGCACTCGGTATCAACTACCACTACAAATCGATATCACGCGGAGTAGTCGATAGCCGCGATGTAGTCTATTTCTTGGTGGCAACATTCGTATTTATCTACGCTACCATAGCGGTACTGAATAGAAAAGGAAGGTAAGTGGCAGTAAACAAGTATATTTCTACACCTAATACATTTGATTTGACTAACTTACATTCACCTTTAGCATGTATTAATTCAAAAAAAACAATCTTTTTCAACAAAATAATTTTTTAAACCAAAATGAAAATATACAAATATCAATCCATTAATGACTATTTTTGGAAAAATCTTATAAAAAACGAACTATGGTTTAATAATCCATTAGATTTCAATGACTATTATGATTCAAATCTCCCTTTAAATTTTAATTATACACGGGAAGAAATAGAGGATTTTTTCAAACGTTCCTGTGATTTAAATGATAAAACACAGCGAGAATATGAAGATTTTATTCGAGAGAACAAATTATACATAGATAACTTATCTGCAAATAAATCAGAAAAAGAAAAGTTTTTCAAGATTACATTTGAGGATCATATAAAAAACAGAATAGGAATTTCTTGTTTCTCGAAAACTGGAGTAAATGACTATTTATGGGGAATTTATGCAGAAAACAACAAAGGAATCTGCCTTGAATTTGATACAGAAAAAGACAAAGAATATTTCAAAAATCTTTACGAAGTTGTTTATAAAGACAAATTACCTATAATAAAACCACGACTTCAACGCCTATCTGATGATTTTAAAGAGCTTTTTACAACAAAAAAAACTTGTTGGCAACAAGAAGAAGAAATTAGACTATTTCGACATGGTACAAGAAGTGATAAATACAATCCTCATTCCCTAACAAAAATCATCTTCGGCATCAAAACTAATATAAAAAGTATCAATAAAGTCATAGCTATATGTTTGCAAAAAAATAAAAATATTACGTTTGATAAAATAGAAAATTTGAAAGGTAATTTTGTTTTAAAAGTATTCTGAACAAATAAAACACAATATTTATCATACTTTTTATTCCCAAAAAATAACTATGCTCATACTGAAAGCATCGGCGGGGAGCGGCAAGACGTACAATCTGGCTATGCAGTTTATTCTGAGGCTGGTCGTCGAGGGCGACGAGGCTTTTCGGCATATCCTTGCCGTTACGTTCACCAAAGATGCTACCGCCGAGATGAAGCTTCGGATACTGGCCGACCTCTACTCTATCGCCAACGGAAATAACCAACCGCTCATAGACAACATAAAGCGGGAATTGCCCGACAGACGCTCTATCACCGACGAACAAATAAAGGCGGTGGCACACAGGGCACTATTAAAGATACTGCACGACTACGGCAATTTCAACGTAGGCACTATCGACAGTTTCTTCCAGCGGGTACTCCGCAATCTTGCCCGCGAACTCGGCAAAGGCTCTCGGTTCAACATCGACCTGAACGACATCAAAGCCGTAGCAGAGGCGGTCAGGGAAGTAATAGCTCAGGCACATAACGACACCGTTCTGCTCGATTGGCTCGAGAGTTTCGTAAACGATAAAATATCCGAAGAGAAGACGTGGAACGTCGAAAGAGAACTCAGGATTTTCGGACTCAACATCTTCAACGAAGTTTATCAGACACAGCAACACAACATCATACGCCTTCTAGAGGAGAATCCCGATATCTTCAAAGACAAAATCGCGGAATACAAAAAGATAATAAACCATTTCGAGAGCTATCTGAAGAGGAAAGCCGACGAATTTTTCGCACTATCTGCCGAATACGGTATCGTAGCAGAAACATTCAACCGCAAAACAGTATTCAACCACTTCAAGAAGTTTACCGATAAGGACTTCGATTTTGAGGCGGGTAAGATGGTTCTCGATGCGTTGGAAGACTATGGCTGCTTAATAACCAAGTCGAACCCCGAGCGAAACACCCTACTGCCCGTGATGGAGAGGGTTTTCCACCCGCTGCTGAAAGAGACCGAAGAATTCAGAGAACGGTATATGGCAAGGTATCTGGCAGCAAAACTGTGTTTGAAGAATATCTTTAATCTGGGACTTTTGAGCTACATATCGAAAGAGATAGACCGACAGAGCCGCGAAAACAACCGTTTTATGCTCAAAGACACAGCTATGGTGCTCAATGCGATGATCAACCCCGAACACGATTTTTCGTTCGTATACGAAAAGATAGGAGCCGATGTCCGCAATGTGATGATAGACGAATTTCAGGACACGTCGTGGTTACAGTGGCAAAACTTCAAGGCTCTGCTTGCCGACATCACAGCATCGGGACGATTTTCGCTGCTGGTAGGCGACGTCAAACAGAGCATCTACCGATGGCGCAACGGCGACTGGCGGATACTGAATAATATCGAAGACGAGATTCGCCACGCCGAGACAAGGGTATTGGATACCAACTGGCGTAGTGCCCGCAACATCGTCGAGTTCAACAACGACGTTTTCGGCAAGATGGCTCAGATGCTACCCGAAAAGTTCCGAAGCACGTATGGCAGTCTGCCTTACAATCCTTTCGAGAAGGCATACGGCGATGTGCGACAGCATGCTGCAAAGACCGCAGACGAAGGCTTCGTATCGGTAGGGATATACGACCGTGACGACGAGGCTCTCGATATGCTCGGCAAAACACTCGACACGCTTGCCCACAAAGGATACCCCGCCGAAAAGATATGCGTGCTCTGTCGTACCAACAAAGAGGTTCGGCAGGTTGCCGATTTTCTGGCAAAAAGCGAACCCGAGGACAAAACATACAAGAATGTCGTATCCGACGAAGCCTTCTTGCTCTCGTCGTCGCCCGCCGTACAGCTCATAGTAGCCGTTATGCAAGTAATCGATAACCCGCAAGATAAGGTAGCTGCATACGAAGTCGGTTTCATCGGTAAAACGCTGGGGCTACCCTCTGTCGATTGGAGAGCCGAACTCTCCGACTACGGGCTGAAATCTCTGTACGAGACCGCTATGACGATAATAAGCATATCGGGCATACACCGTATAGAGGGACAAGCCGGATACCTATACGCATTTATGGATTATCTGATGAGCTATCAACAAGACAATAGCGCCGACATATCCGACTTCGTAAGATACTGGAACGACGAACTGAGCCGAAAAACCGTCGGTAGCAGTTCAATAAAAGGCATAAGGGTGATGACGATACACAAATCGAAGGGGCTCGAGTTCGACACGGTGATAATACCTTTTCTGGAAGAAGATATGCACCGAACCAACACCTCTTCCATTGTCTGGTGCGGAGCGAAGGATAAGCCGTTCGACCTGCCGGTATTCCCCATAGAGTACGAAAAACGTATGGAGCGGTCTGTGTTCAGAGACGATTTTATAGACGAAACCATTATGTTGCTGATGGACAGCCTAAATGTCTTTTATGTAGCCTGTACTCGTGCAGTGAATAATCTGTTTATCTTTGCCAAAAGAGCCTCTGGCGAGACGAAAAAAATACGTATTGAACAGTTGCTGCAAGAAGCGGTCGCTCTCGACGAAGCCACTTTCGCCTCGGGCAATCTGTCGGATTATAACGCATCGGCAGGCAGCAGCAGTGTACCCGACGACAATCCGTTCAAGAACCTCTATTCGGAGACAGTACGGGCTGGTTTCGATATCCAAAACGGCACATTGGACAAGACGCTCTTCATACAGTCCAACTCGTCGCGTGAGTTTATACTCGGACAAGACGGCGAAACGAGCCCTTTCGTCTTGGAGGGTAACATAATGCACAGCATATTCTCGGCTATCGACACAGCCGACGATGTAGATAGTGCCGTTCGTAATCTGGTATACAAGGGGATAATAACCGACAGCGACAGTCGGTATTACGTGTCGGCAGTGTCCGAGGCTATTGCCAATCCGTTGGTTGCCGAGTGGTATTCGGGGCAGTACAAGACCCTCAACGAACAGACAATAATCTCCAAAACAGCCGACAACCGACCGACTGCCAGCCGTCCCGACAGGGTAATGATAGACGGCAAGCGGGCAATAGTAGTCGATTATAAATTCGGGCAACCGCAGGCAGCCCACCGAAGACAGATAGTGCATTATATGTCTCTGCTCGAAAAGATGGGATACTCAGTCGAAGGGTATCTGTGGTACGTAAAAGCAAACAACATAGAGAGAGTTCTGTTATAAACGACTCGAACACATTAAATTCCACAACACAGTGATATACATTCAACTTTTCTATACCTTCTTCAAAATCGGATTGCTCGGCTTCGGCGGTGGCTACGGGATGTTGTCGCTCATACAGTTTGAAATAGTGGAGCACTACCATTGGCTTACGGTATCGCAATTCACCGATATTGTGGCTATATCGCAGGCTACTCCGGGACCCATCGGTATCAACTCGGCTACATTCGTAGGATTTTCGGTTGCAGGCATCTTTGGAGCAATAGTAGCTACTATCGCCGTCGTAACACCCTCATTCATACTAATGTATCTGCTCATATACATATTCAATCGATATCGTGACAATATATACACAAAGTCGATACTTTCCGTGATGCAATATGTTGTAATCGGTCTTATCGCTTCTGCTGCAGTACTTTTAGTGAATACCGAGACATTCGGTAGCAAATACACCGATATATTTTCGTGGTCGATGCTGATTCTGTCATTCTTAGCGATGTGGCGGCTGAAAGCCAATCCCATACTTATGCTTGTAATCGGAGCTATTGCAGGCTGGCTTATACACTTATAAAAATTGCAACTATTGGCAGATTCGATTAAAAATAAAATTTTGTAGAACAAAAAAAATATATTACCTTTGCACTCCACATTTTGAAAGCACATATAGTTATTAACTATTTAATATATAAGTGAATTTATGAAGAGGACATTTCAGCCGTCGAATAGAAAGCGTAAAAACAAACACGGATTCAGAGAAAGAATGGCGTCTGCCAACGGACGCAGAGTACTTGCCGCACGCAGAGCTAAGGGAAGGAAGAAGCTTACCGTATCCGACGAATACACTATGAAAGCGTAAGCTTTCCGTATTAGATATTATATCAATTACAAAAGAGTGGAGGCTCTCGACGGTCTTCGCTATTTTTGTATCTACTCAAGTGGTCATATAAAAAATATTAGTTGGACTTCGGTACTATTTTTTATAACTTTGCACACTGTAATTTATAGATAAAAGGCAGTATAGGCAGAACATATAATTTTCTTATTATTAAAGCAATAAACAAGAGAATTATTTGTTTTTGTTTTATTGGTAAATCAGCTAAAATATTGATAATATGTCGGAAACAAAGTATATTTTTGTAACAGGAGGAGTAGCTTCGTCGTTGGGAAAGGGTATTATTTCTGCGTCGTTGGGTAAGTTGTTGCAGGCTCGCGGTTATCGTGTTACTATTCAGAAGTTCGACCCGTATATAAATATCGACCCCGGTACACTAAATCCTTTCGAACACGGCGAATGCTATGTTACGGCAGACGGTACCGAGACCGACCTCGACCTTGGGCATTACGAGAGGTTTCTAAACATACAGACACAGCGAGTAAACAACGTTACCAGCGGGCGAATCTATCAGGAGGTGATAAACAAAGAGCGTCGTGGCGACTACCTCGGCACTACCGTGCAGGTAATCCCCCATATTACGAACGAAATAAAGGAGAATATCCTCTATCTCGGCAATTCGGGTGATTTCGACTTTGTCATTACCGAGATAGGCGGTACTGTCGGCGATATCGAAAGCCTTCCTTTTATCGAGAGTATCCGTCAGTTGCGTTGGGAGATGGGCAGAAACTGTATCAACATACATCTTACATACGTACCTTACCTCAAAGCAGCGGGCGAACTCAAGACTAAACCTACACAGCACTCTGTCAAAGAGTTACAGCAGGAAGGTGTGCAACCCGACATTATCGTTCTCCGTACCGAACACCCTATTTCGCAGCAGATGAGACACAAAGTAGCACTTTTCTGTAACGTCGAGTACGACGCCGTTATCGAGAGTGCCGATATGAAGACCATCTACGAAGTGCCTATCCGTATGCAAGAGGAAGGACTCGACCGTATCGTGCTACGCAAGCTCGGTATCGAAGATACTCGCAAAGCGGAGATGGACGACTGGAATATGTTTCTGAACAAACTCAAAAATGCTAATCGTAGTGTCCGTATCGGGCTGGTGGGCAAGTACGTGCGTCTGTCAGATGCATATAAGTCGATAATAGAGAGCCTTATACACGCCTCTGCCTACAACGACCGCAAGCTCGACCTCCGACTCATTCTCTCCGAAGATATCACACGCGACAACGCTAAGGAAAAACTCGCCGACCTCGATGGTATAATCATTGCTCCCGGTTTCGGCGAACGCGGTATGGAGGGTAAGATAGAGGCGGCTCGGTATGCCCGCGAAAACAATATCACCTGCCTCGGTATTTGTTTCGGTATGCAGTGTATGGCCATAGAATTTGCCCGCAATGTATTGGGGCTTGCCGATGCACATTCTACCGAAGTGGCTGAGAATACCTCCAATCCGGTGATAGATATTATGGAAAGTCAGAAAAATGTGGTAGATATGGGCGGAACAATGCGTCTCGGCTCTTTCGAGTGCCGCCTCAGAGCCAACACCAAGGTACACCGCATATATGGCTCGGATACTATATTCGAGCGACACAGACACCGCTACGAATTTAACTCCGATTATGCCGAACGCTTCGAGCGTAACGGTATGGTGCTGTCGGGATCGAACCCAAAGACAAACCTGACGGAGATAATCGAGCTTGCCGACCCAAAACATTGGTACATAGGCGTACAATTCCACCCCGAATACAGCTCGACGGTGCTTCGTCCGCACCCGTTGTTTATCGACTTTATACGCAATTCTATACATTAATCATTACTATCGATTATACTAAAACTCCGTTTTATCCCTAAATCACAATTTAATCGTACTTTTGTCCGTTAAAAAATTATTATTACAAAAAGGGAACAATATGGATAAACAAGGAAAAATACTTTGGGTCGACGACGAAATAGATCTTTTGCAGTCTTACTTCATCTTCCTTGCCGACAAAGGCTATGAGGTCGAAAAGACTACAAACGGTATAGATGCCATCGAGCTCATCAACAACAACCAGTTCGATATAATATTTCTCGATGAAAATATGCCGGGGTTATCGGGGCTCGATACTTTATCGCAGATAAAGCAGAGTAAGCCTAATCTACCGATAGTCATGATAACCAAAAGCGAAGCTGAAAATATAATGGACTTAGCTATCGGCAAACAGATAGCCGATTTTCTCACCAAACCGGTCAATCCCAGTCAGATACTACTCGTACTAAAAAAACATCTACATCAAAACGCTATTGTAAAAGAGCAAACCAACTCGGCATATAGCAGCGAGTTTATACAGATAAACAATCAAATATCGGAAGCCGACTCCGATGAGGATTTTTTCGAACTATACAAACAGCTAACCTACTGGGATTTAAGACTCGACCAGACACAAAACGAACTCTACAACATACTGATGTCGCAAAAAGAAGAAGCCAATTTCGCTTTTTCGAAATACATATCGAAAAACTATCTCAGCTGGTTTGCTTCGCCCGATAGTCGCCCGACTATATCGCCCGATATATTTAAGAAACAGATATTTCCACTGCTCGATGGTGGCGAGAAAGTGTTTTTGATAGTAATAGACAATTTCCGCTACGACCAGTGGAAAATGGTCCAGCAGATATTGGAAGAGTTCTATACCATTGAACAAGAGATACTATACTATTCCATACTGCCCACCACCACCCAATACGCTCGAAACGCTCTGATGTCAGGGCTTATGCCGCTGCAAATCAAAGAGATGTATCCGCAATATTGGTTCGACGACAACGAAGAGAACGGTAAAAACTTGTATGAAGACAAACTAATTGAACTATTGCTGCAAAGATATCGTAAAAATATAAGCTTCTCTTACAATAAGATAGCAAGTATGCCCGAAGACGGCAAGCTAATCGAAAAGCTACCTCAACTAAAAGACAATCAGCTAAATGTCTGCGTACTGAACTTCATCGATATGCTATCTCATACCCGCACGGAAATGAAGGTAATGAAAGAGATAGCCAATACGGAAACGGCATATAGAGCCCTATCGGTCAATTGGTTTAGATATTCGCCTATAATGCAGTTGTTCAAAGAACTATCTGTAAGCGGCTACAAAGTAATAATCACTACAGACCACGGCACCGTACAGGTAAATAAACCGATAAAAGTGATAGGCGATAGAAACACCTCTACCAACCTACGTTATAAGGTAGGTAAAGCCCTTAATTACAATAAAAACGAGGTATTCGACATCACCAATCCGCAAAAAGCTATGCTACCAAGCCCCAATGTAAGTTCTACATATATATTCGCTAAAAACAGGAACTTCATGGCTTATCCAAACAATTTCAACTATTATTCTACATATTTCAAAGACTCTTTCCAACACGGCGGTATATCGCTCGAAGAGATGGTAGTACCATTTGCTGTGCTTAACGGTAAGGGGTAGCACACAGAAAAACACTGTAAACAAGTAAATTACAATAAAAACATAAAACGCAAAATAGTAAGATATGAAAAAAATTATCACAATCGTCGCAGCAGCACTCCTCGTGGCGGCATGCAGCAAGACAAATCTGAAAATCGAAGGTGTAATAGCAGACAATCGCTTGGATAACAAGACAGTATATCTGACCGATATTGATATGACTCACCTCGACAGCACAGAGATAAAAAAAGGCAAATTCTCTTTCAAATGTAGGGTAGATACTCCTAAAATAGTAACTCTGCAGATAGATATGAATCAGGATGAGCCTATTGAGAGGCAAATAATACTCGAAAGCGGACAGATAAATATAAAAATCGGAGCCGACAACGAAATAGATGTCTCGGGAACTAATCTAAACGATATATACTCAGACTTTTGGAAGCAAAATAAGCTGCTCGACAAAAAGTACGAAAATGCGCTGAATATCTCTGAAAAAGCAGCAGCAGAGGTAGATAAAGAGTATGTCGAACTTGGCTACAACTTTGCCCGCAACAACCCTAAAAATATTGTAGGAAAAATAGCGTTCCTATCGGCATATTGGGGAATGTCAATCGCTCAGCGAGAAGAAATAATATCGCTACTCGACGACAACTTCAAGACCGACAAGAAGATAGCAAAGATTATCTCTAATATCGAGCAAGAAAAGAAAGCGTCTGTCGGACAACCTTTTATAGATTTTTCTGCCAATGACATCAATGGCAAAGAGGTGAAACTTAGCTCCCTCGTAGGGCAGACCGACTATCTGCTTATCGATTTCTGGGCTTCGTGGTGCGGTCCATGCCGAAAGGCATTACCATCACTCAAAGCATTGTACGACAAATACAAAGGCAAAAAGTTTGATATTATCGGGGTATCGCTCGACAGTAAAAAAGAAGATTGGACGGGAGCAATCGAAAGATTCCAGCTGAAATGGACAAACATATCAGACCTCAAACATTGGGATAGCTACCCTGCCCGACTATACGCTATAAGCTTTATTCCCAATACTATACTACTCGACAAAGAGGGGAAAATTGTAGGTCGCAACCTACACATCAATGAAATAGAAGATATTCTGAATCAAAAATAATTAATCACTAAATAAAAAAGTAAGTTTATGAAGAAAATATTTGGCTTAGTACTTATAGTCGCTTTAATAACGGCATGTAGCAGTAAAACAGAAGAAATGTCTTTGGCTTCTTCTATGGATGCAAAAATGTCGGCAGACGAATATATTGCCGAAGACACGGCATTGAATACCGGAGGTTCACAAGCCTCTATCGATATCGAACCTCAAATAATCAAGACAGGTCGTATCTCGATAGAGACTTCAGATGCAGCCCAGACCAAATCGCTAATATACAAATACATAGGAGAATTTGGCGGACGTATATCAAGTGAAAGCAGATCTACATACGACGATATCACTACATATCTTATATCGGTGCGTATACCTGCCAAAAACTTCGACGCTATGCTCGACAGCATATCGAAAAGCGGTGACAACGTACAAGATATGTCGATAGACTCACAAGACGTTACCGAGGAATATATCGATATCACGGCTCGCCTAAAGACCAAAAAAGAACTCGAAGCTCGCTATCTCGAGTTGCTTAAAAAAGCAAATACGGTAAAGGAAATCGTCGCTATCGAAAAAGAGATTGGAACCCTCCGCTCCGATATAGAGAGTATCGAGGGACGACTCCGATATATGAATAACGCTGTGGCATATAGCACTTTGGATATATCTTATTATGAACACGCTAAGACATTCGGCGATAAACTTGTAGATGCCTTCAAAGCAGGCTGGCAGGTAATAATCTGTGTATTAATGGCAATAGTGAAACTATGGGCTATACTTTTATTGGTAGTAGCTATCATTATCATTATTATCAGAGTGAGATGTCGACGTAGAGCCAGACAAAATAACAGATAATGAATGAAATACTAAAATATTTTCCAACCCTTACAGAGCAGCAGACCCGGCGGTTTGCTGCCCTGTTTGATTTATATGCCGACTGGAATACAAAAATCAATGTCATATCTCGTAAAGATATCGAAAACTTATACTTACATCATGTCTTACACTCATTGGCAATAGCTAAGATATTGCCCTTCAAGAAAGGAACAAGTATTATCGATGTCGGTACGGGAGGAGGTTTTCCGGCTATCCCATTGGCTATCATATTTCCCGAATGCACGTTCTGTTTGCTCGATTCGGTGGCAAAAAAGATAAAAGTAGCTCAAGAGGTAGTATCGGCATTAAATCTGCGTAACTGTACTTTTTCTCATAGTCGTATCGAAGATGAAAAACGTACGTTCGACTTTGTAGTTTCGCGTGCAGCAATGTCGCTGCCCGACTTGGTACGATTATCGTCGAAAAACATTGCAACAACGCAGCAAAACGCTCTACCAAACGGAATTATATGCCTCAAAGGGGGCGATTTACAAGCCGAGATACAGCCTTATAAAAATATTGTAAGCGTATACACGCTAAGCGATTTCTTCGAAGAAGATTATTTCTCGACCAAAAAAGCTATATATCTGCCGGTAGACAATAGCCGAAAAAAAGTATGACAATTATATAGATACTCCATTGGGTATGACTTTTTGTATTACTTTTGTAAAAATTATTATACTCAACAACTAAAACACATACTAAGAAATGAAGAAAAAAACATTAATCTTACTAATCGGAGTTATTGTACTGCTCGTATTGTGGGCAGTATCGGGTTATAATGGAATGGTAAATGCAGAGGTAACAGTCGACCAAGAATGGTCTAACGTAGAGACTCAGTATCAACGACGTAACGACCTGATAGGAAATCTGGTAGCTACCGTAAAAGGATACGCCGAACACGAAAAGACCACTCTTAGCGAGGTAATAGCTGCACGTGCAGCCGCCACACAAACGACTATCAATGCACAAGATCTCACTCCCGAAAAGATGCAACAGTTTCAGCAGGTACAGGGGGAATTGTCGTCGGCTCTCGGTCGCCTTTTGGTATCGGTAGAGCGTTATCCCGAGCTAAAAGCCAATCAGAATTTCCTCGAACTACAATCGCAACTCGAAGGTACCGAAAACCGAATACAGGTAGCACGTCAGCGATACAACGAGACGGCAGGAGTCTACAACAAGAAAATCAGGAAATTTCCAAACAATATACTTGCCAGTATATTTGGCTTCGACAAAAAGCCCTTCTTCGATGCCGACCCTGAAGCAAGTAAAGCTCCAAAAGTAGAATTTTGATATAAAAATCAACGCCCAAAGACTGCTCTCGCATAAAGAGCAGTCTTTTTTATATACTGTTGATAAAAAAATTAGGCTCTCCCATATCGGAAGAGCCTAACTTCAAATCAAATAAGACTATCTAAAATTAGATAACACCTTGTTCGAGCATTGCGGTAGCAACTTTCATAAAGCCTGCAATGTTTGCACCCTTTACGTAGTTGATATAGCCTTTTTCTTCGCCATATTTGAGGCAAGCATTGTGGATAGACTCCATAATCTGATGCAGTTTGGCATCTACCTCTTCGCTTGTCCAAGAGAGGTGTGCTGCGTTCTGAGTCATTTCGAGACCCGAAGTAGCTACACCACCTGCGTTCACTGCTTTACCAGGAGCAAACGGCAGTTTGTGGTCTTGGAAAGTCTTGATAGCTTCAGGAGTACAACCCATATTAGAAACTTCGGCAACCAACTGTACTTTGTTTGCAATCAAAGTCTTAGCGTCTTCTTCGTTGAGTTCGTTCTGGAAAGCACAAGGCAGAGCTATGTCGCAAGGGATAATCCATACTTTTTTGCCTTTTATGAATTTGCTTTCTTTGGCAAACTTCTTGGCAAACGGTTCTACGATATTTTGGTTCGAAGCACGGAGTTCGAGCATATAGTCTATCATTTCGTTGGTCATACCGTTGGGTACTTCTACGCAACCGTCGGGACCCGACAGACCGATAACTTTAGCTCCGAGTTGAGTAGCTTTCTGAGAAGCACCCCAAGCAACGTTACCGAAACCGGAAACTATTACGCGCTGTCCTTTGATGGATTTTTTGAGTTTTTTCAGCATGTGGTCTACAAAGTAGAGTGCACCGTAACCTGTTGCTTCGGGACGAATAAGCGAACCACCCCAGTTGATACCCTTACCTGTGAGTACACCTGTGTTGTATTCGCGAGCAAGTTTCTTGTACATACCGTACATATAACCGATTTCACGACCACCTACGCCAACGTCGCCGGCAGGAACGTCCGTATCGGGACCGATATGATGCCACAATTCGAGGATGAATGCTTGGCAGAAACGCATTATTTCGGCATTAGATTTGCCAACCGGGTCGAAGTCAGAGCCACCCTTGCCACCGCCCATAGGTAGTGTAGTAAGAGCGTTTTTGAAAGTCTGTTCGAAGCCCAAGAACTTCAACATCGACAAGTTAACAGCTTTGTGGAAACGGATACCGCCTTTGTAAGGTCCGATAGCTGCATTGAACTGTACACGATAACCGATGTTCGACTGAACTTCGCCTTTGTCGTCGACCCAGTCTACACGGAAAGTGAAGATTCTGTCGGGTTCCACCATACGTTCGATGATTTTTGCCTTTGCAAATTCAGGGTGTTTGTTGTAAACCGGTTCAACAGATTCCAACACTTCGTGTACTGCTTGTAAGTACTCTTTTTCACCGGGATGTTTTGCCTCCAATGAGGCCATAATCTTTTTTACGTCCATAATAACAATGATTTTTTTAATATGTTTTTATTTAAAATATTATGCAACAACAACTTATACAACCATAAGACTTCTTGTATAATAGTCCACAAAGTTAATTAATAGTCTATGAATAAACAAATAAAAATCGATAGTTTTTTCAGAGAAAACAAATATATTTTACTCGTGGTGATAAGGCAGACCTGCTATTATGGTGAAAGCACGATAAAGTTGCTCTGCAAAAATGGCTCTTACTATCTGGTGAGAAAATGTCATCTTAGACAGAGATATACGCGAATCGGCTCTATCGTATACTTCGTTAGAAAAGCCATAAGCTCCGCCAACGACGAACGTAATATTGCGAGAAGATGTCTGCCGTCGCTCAAGCCATTCGGCAAACTGCCTCGAGGTGAAGCTATCGCCTTTATCGTCGAGAATAGCTACAAACTCACTGTCGTCGATAAAACTAATAATAGACCTGCCTTCCTCCGATTTCTGCACCTCGACAGAATATTTTTTCTTGGCACCGGGTACTATTTTTACCGTTATATCGATGTTTTTTATACGTTTCAGATAGTCGTCGACTATACTTGTTATTCTATCGTCTACGGTTTTTCCTACAAAAAGTATTTTTATCTTCATATACAGCTATTTACTCGAATTTTATAGACTTGGCAGGCAATATCTTAGAAATCATCTGAGATGGGAGCACCATTATAAGTATTGAGAATAAAAACACCGACAAATTCAGAACTATCAGCAAACGGAAGTCGATATGTACGGGCACAAACGAAGTATAGTAATACTCGGGATTTAACGGCACAATATGCAGAAAATGCTGTAAAACGACAATCGAAAAACCTATGATATTACCCCATACCATACCACGCCCGACAAAAAACATTGCACTGACAACGAATACCTTACGTATTTCTTTATCCTTCATTCCCAGAGCTTTGAGTATGCCTATCGTCTGTGTCTTTTCGAGTATTATAATAAGCAACCCCGACACTATATTGAAGCCCGCTACCGCTAACATTAGCACTATAACTATGTATGCGTTGATGTTTAGCATATCCAACCAATTGAATATCTGTGGGTATACCTCTTTGATAGACTGTACGTCGTATATAATTTTGCTATCGTCGAATTTATTGCCGACAATCTGCCGTATATGGTCAGTTATAGGGTCTAATCGGTCGAAATCGGTGATAGTTATTTCGAGTGAACTTATGTAGTGCCGACTCCAACCGTTGAGTTCTTGTAATACTTGTGAGTTGCAGAGGGCAAATAAGTCGTCGAACTGCGAGAAAGTAGTAGAATATATCCCCGATATTATAAATTTTCGTCCTCTTACTTGTTGCTGAAAGAAATAAGCTGAAACATCATCTCCTACTTTAAGATTCAACGACTTAGCTATGTTGCTCGAAACGATAATGTTGTTTCTGTTATCGCTATTCGATAGGTCGGGCACACTGCCTTCAACAATATTTTTACGAAAAAAACTCCAATCGTAGTCTCTATCTACTCCCTTGAATATTATACCTTTAAAATCATCGTCGGTCTTTACTATTCCAGGTTTAGTGACTACCTTCGCTACTCTATTTATGCCATTTATAGTCGTTATCTCAGCTAATGTATTGTCGTCAATAGATATAGGCGAGCGTTCGAACGACGAAGAACTGCTTCCATACGAAAATATCTGAATATGAGAACCAAAGCCTACTACCTGAGACGTAACCTCTCTTTTGAAACCTATTACTACACAGACAGATATAATCATCACCGATAACCCTACAGCGATACCGAATGTCGCTATATTGATGTTAGACTTCCTATGCAACTTATTGCCAATGTCGCTATATGTGATACGTTTTGCAAGTAGATATGAGAGGTTCATACTATGTTCAACAATCGGTATATTAATCATTTACATTTACTCTGTGCAACAATGAACTATCGCCATAACTTAAGAATCGGAAGTCGTTGTTTAAAGCAAAGTCGTAGATACTCTTCATGTTGTCGCTACCCACGAAAGCCGATACCAACATCAACAGAGTACTACGGGGTTGGTGAAAGTTTGTAATTAGTTTATCGACTATTCTAAACCTAAATGTAGGCACTATCATTATTTGGGTTTTTGCAATAATCGACTTCAGCTTTTCTCTCGACAGATAATCGATTATCTCTTGCAAAGCCTCTACTACCGACAATCGGCAGACATCGTCGTATGCCTCCCATTGCGATACATTCAAGTCGGGAGCCGACCGATTCGTTTTTATATGGCATCCAATGTAATACAGGCTTTCCAGTGTTCGCATCGAGGTAGTACCCACTGCCACGATATGCCCGAGATGCTGCATTATATCATACAAAGTATCAAGCTTCACCTCGAATATTTCGGTATGCATAGTATGATTGGCAATATTTTCTGTCTTCACGGGCTGGAACGTACCCGCTCCTATATGTAGAGTCAGTTCGCTACTGCCGATACCTTTACTATGTAAGTCGCTAATAATCTTTTCGGTAAAATGTAGCCCTGCGGTAGGGGCAGCTACCGACCCCAAGTTCTTGGCAAATGTAGTCTGATATCCAACCATATCTGCCTCGGCTGTACAGCGGTTGAGGTAAGGCGGTATCGGCAACTCGCCCATATACTGCAAGATACGGGCAAAAGTGATATTCGGATTGTCCCACGAAAAAGCCACGATATGATTCATATTGTCGATTCGCTCCACATAACGAACTTCGAAAGTCGTCGACTCGCCGTCGATTATTACCTCTCGACACAATACTTCGTCTTTCCACCGACGCAGATTACCGACCATCACTTTCCAAAGACACGAATCGGTCGACGAAAACGACCGCCCATAATCGCTTGGTTCATAAGGCTCTAAACAAAACACTTCGATAACAGCTCCGGTAGACTTAACAAAATGTAGGCGTGCCTGTATCACCTTTGTATTGTTGAATATCAAGAAGTCGTCTGTTGCAAGTAGCTGAGGCAGAGCAGAAAAACATTGTTTTGTAATACCCTCTCCATCAAAATGCAACAGAAGCGACCCACCTCGCTCTGCAAGAGGATATTTAGCTATCTTTTCGGTAGGTAGCTGATATTCAAATTCGTTTATATCGAGATTTACTGGCATCGCTTTATGTACGGAGATTTATCGGAATTTATCTATAAGTATCTTTTCTATAATAAGTTGTACCTCATTGCTATCTACTCCATTGTGTAAAAGCAGATTATTGTCTGCCGAAAACACATCGATAAATCCCTTTAAATCTTTGGCTTTGGCGATAGCCTTTTGATAACGCTCGATAGCTATATCTTGCATCTTCAAACAAAGAGCAATATGGCCGGCTGTGATTAAATCTTTCATTTCCAACTCGGCAGACTCTTCTATATGTCTCGTAGCAAGCTCATTAGCTTGTTCCAACTTACCGCAATAAAAGAGACACGATACTAGGACGGAACGTATATTTCGATAGTCGGGCTTGAGATAACTTATTTTATATAAGACAGATAGAGCCGAGTCGTACTGAGAAATCTCCATATAGCAAACTGCAAGTCGAAACATCACCCCGAAATCGTCTTTGGCTACTTCCAATATCTCGTTATAACAATCGATAGCCTTGGGAATATCACCGATTTGCCTATAACAAAATGCAAGACGTCGGAGATACCAAGTGCTGTTTTTGTCGAGTCCTTCGGCTACAATATAGTAGTCAATTGCCTCCTGATATCTACCCACTTTCTGGTAAGAATATGCCAGATTGCGATACAATTCATAGTCGATATCGCTATCGCCTGCAGCCTCTATATCTCTATTATACACATCGATAGCTTGCAAATAATGGTCGTAAAAGAAATATGCATCTCCTATCTTACGTCGCTCTGCGGGAGTCGGAAACATTGCTTCGAAGATTTTCGAGTCGCACAAGTTGAGTATTCTCGATAGAGGATTGTCTATCTCGGTGTGACGAGGAAAATACGAATAAAACCGATATAAATCAAGTATATAGTGATTTGCCTCTATTTTTTGCGGAGTATAATTGTGGCTCTTGTCGGTATCTTTTATCATTTCGTCGAGTTGCTCGCGTTCTTCTTTGATGGCAAACTCTACCGTATCGAGCTGTTTATCGGGCATTTGCAATAAATTTAGCGAAAACGAAAACTTATCGGAATTGCATAGCAACGGATTCGACGAAATAGCTTTGCCGATAGACTCTTTTTTATTGGAAAGCCGTCTCACATAAGGATTTCGAGAATCGAAAGGCAATATCCAATTTTCGATAAAGGCAAAAAACGGAAAACCCTTCATTTGTGCGAAAGTCCCTGCAAAGACATCCGAACCACTCATTTGCAACTCGGTGAAGTCGTGTATCTTATCCGAAAAATCGATTCCGTCGAACATATTCTCTATACTTGGCTTTATCTTCTCGCTATCTTCGTCGAAATCTATATTTTTAAGTTTGTCTTGTATTATCGGCGACATTTTCATTATTTCGGGCATTATCTCCTCGTTTATTTGCTTGGAAATCTTGCTCGTTTCTGTAGTGCGTACTATCTGAAATACAATACTTTGTATTTCAGACACAAGTTCGCTGTTTTGGCAAATAAAAGTTATTCTGTTGCGCAAATGCTCGTCGTATTCGATGATATATCCATATTTCGATATTATAAGTACTATACCGACCAAAACTCTCTGTCTTATAGTGTTTTCGTTACTATCTACGAGCGAAAGCAATACATTTGTTTTCTGCGAATCGAAAGCACGAAGTACATTCATAGTAAGGGCAGATACCGCTATACATCTGGCATCTAAAGCTATTGTGCTATCGGCGATTATAGCCTTGACCTGCTCGAGGTCGGCACTCGACATATCGCTTTTCAATAAAACAAATGCAAAAAGCGGCGACATCGTTTTTTGATAGGTGCTTGTAACTGTATTCCAATAGTTTATATCTCCATCATTTTCATCTGTCGCTTGGTCGGCTGCCGCGTACTGCTGTCGAAGAACTGTGTGTATCTGCTCAAAACTCGGAATTATATCATTGAGAAACATATTAGGATTGTTAATCATCAGCCTCTGCCCCTCATACTCAATGAGATTCGATTGACGCAAGAGAAAAGTCTCCTTCGCCTTTTGAACAAGCATAAACAGATTGAATACAAGCCTATTATATATCTGCCGACTCTCTTCGTTTCTTGTAAACTCTTTTGTAGCAATACTATGAGATAGCATCTGCAGGTAAGTCGATGAATATTCGTCTATTTCCATCGACATATTCCAATCGTTTATCTCCTTTATAATCTTTCGTATGAGAAAAAAAGCTTCTGATACACTACCCGTGTAGAGCTTCTCATTCACTTTATTGTAAATGCTTAATATATCATTGATTGTCATATCGGTACTAAACGACTTTATGGTCTTTATCGAATCTCAAAATTACATATTTTCTACCGAACGCCAAAAACTTATTTATACGAGTAAGTTACAGCGCTCATATACAGCAAAATTCACATTTTGATAAAAAAATAGTAATTTTGTTGTTCCTTTGATAGTTATAATATGTAATATAAAACAATAAAAATCAATTCGATATAGAAATTTATGGGAAGAGCTTTTGAGTTTCGTAAAGAGAGAAAATTTAAACGTTGGGGCAATATGGCTCGCGTATTCACTAAGTTGGGCAAAGAGATAACCATAGCCGTAAAGCAGGCAGGACCTCTACCCGAAAACAATCCGCGTCTACGCCTGCTGATGCAGACCGCACGCAAAGAAAATATGCCAAAAGACAATGTCGAAAGAGCCATAAAGAAAGCAACCGACAAAGACTTCACCGATTACAAAGAGGTGAACTACGAAGGATACGCTCCTCACGGCATAGCAATATTTGTAGAGACTGCCACCGACAACACCACCCGCACAGTTGCCAATATACGTTCGTACTTCAACAAATTCGGAGGCTCGCTCGGTACGACAGGTAGTCTGGAATTCCTTTTCGAGCACAAATGTGTGTTCTATATCAAGCACAAAGACGGCATCGCCACAGAAGACCTCGAGCTTGAACTCATCGATTACGGCGTAGACGAAGTAGTCGAAGACGAAGACGAAATAGTACTTTATGGCGAATTTACACAAAACTCCAACATACAAAAGTATCTGGAAGACAATGCTTTTGAAATAACAAAAGTAGAGTTTATCCGCATACCGAACGAGTTAAAACAGGTTACCGCCGAACAAGCAGAGCAGATAAATAAGTTGATAGAGAAGATAGAAGAAGACGAAGACGTTCAGAACGTATTCCACAATATGGCGGAGTGACCGACTCTCTAACCTATTTTGTCTGTTTGGCAACAGGACTGTACAATTAATTATATAGTAGCGTATTATGAAGTTTGTAAAGATGCACGGTGCGGGCAACGACTACGTTTTTGTAGATTGTTTCAGGCAGCAGGTCGATACCCCCGAGAGGCTTGCTGTGGCTGTAAGTGACCGTCATTTCGGAATCGGTTCCGACGGACTTGTACTCATAATGCCCTCCGACAAAGCCGATTGTCGTATGCGTATGTTCAATGCCGACGGTTCGGAGGGAATGATGTGCGGCAATGCTATCAGATGTGTGGGTAAATATTTTTTCGAAAATATAGACTCTACTAAAACCACTATCACAACAGAGACCGCAAGCGGTATCAAAAGACTCGAAATCACCGTAGTTAAGGGAGCAGTAGAATGTGTCGGCGTCGATATGGGGAGAGCCGATTTCGCTGTGAAAAACGTGCCTTTCGTATGCGACGAAGATGAATTTATCGCTTCCGAACTTAGGGCAGACAATCGTACTTTCAACGCTACGGTACTTTCTATGGGCAATCCTCATTGCGTCGTTTTTGTAGACGATGTAGACGCTTTCGACGTAGAACGCTACGGACGAGCAATAGAAAACAACCCTCTTTTCCCGGAACGAGTAAATGTAGAGTTTGTCGAAATAGTCGATAAAGACACAATAAAAATGAGAGTATGGGAGCGAGGCAGCGGCTGTACATTGGCTTGCGGCACAGGAGCCTGTGCCTCAGTAGCGGCAGCTGTCCGAAATACGTTTTTACCGATGGATAAGGAGATATGTGTCAGACTGCTCGGCGGCGACCTGTGGGTAAAATGTGCATCGGATTACACTATGACAATGCGGGGCAATGCTGTAGAAGTATTCAGAGGAGACTACTAACTATAAAAACTTATCGGACAATGAAATATATAGGAGCACACGTAAGTGCAAGCGGAGGAGTAGAGAACGCTCCCGTCAATGCTCAAAACATAGGAGCAACGGCTTTTGCCTTTTTTACCAAAAACCAACGACAATGGGTATCGCCGCCGCTTACGGAAAAGAGCATAGAAAAATTCCGTGCAAACTGCGAAAAATACGGTTTTACCGACAGTCAGATACTGCCTCACGACAGCTATCTGATAAATCTCGGCTCGCCCGACGAAGAGGGACTTGCCAAATCGCGTAGTGCATTCACAGACGAGATGACACGCTGTGAACAGCTCAGTCTAAGGTATCTCAACTTCCACCCCGGGGCACATCTGAATAAGATATCCGAGGGCGAGTGTCTGAAGATTATAGCCGAATCTGTAAACATAGCTATAAGTAAGACAAAAAACGTAGTGGCGGTAATAGAAAACACTGCCGGACAGGGCTCCAACGTCGGTTATCGGTTCGAACACCTCGCAGGGATAATAGAGCTGATAGACGACAAAAGCAGAGTAGGCGTATGTATAGACACCTGCCACGCTTATGCCGGAGGTTATGACCTACACACACGCGAAGGGTACGACAAAACTTTCGAAGACTTCGAACGTATAGTAGGCTTCAAATACCTGTGCGGCATGCATCTGAACGACGCTAAGAAAGGCTTAGGCTCACGCGTCGACAGGCACGACTCGCTCGGAGCAGGTCTGCTGGGGGTCGATACTTTCAGGTGGATAATGCAAGACTCTCGTTTCGACAACATACCTCTGATACTCGAAACGCCCGACGAAACACTCTGGGCACAAGAGATAGAGATGTTGAAAAACTTTGCAAAATGATTGGCAAAAAAACATTTAATCGAATAAAAATGCAAAACAAAGACAAACAAACGCTTCTCGACGAACGGTATATGCGTATGGCACGTATCTGGGCAGAAAACTCGTACTGCCTGCGGCGTAAGGTAGGAGCCCTGCTCGTCAAAGACAAGATGATAATATCCGACGGGTACAACGGCACTCCTTCGGGTTTCGAGAACTGCTGCGAAGACGAGCATAACAACTCCAAGCCATACGTGCTGCACGCCGAAGCAAATGCCATCTCTAAGGTAGCACGCTCCAACAACTCGAGCGACGGAGCGACGCTCTACGTCACGGCATCTCCGTGTATGGAGTGTGCCAAGCTGATTATTCAGGCAGGTATACGGCGGGTGGTCTACGGCGAGGAATATCGTATCGCCGACGGACTGGAGCTGATGAGGCGTGCCGATATCGAAATCGTTTTTTGTGAGGTTTAGGTAGTCCGAAAAGTATTTTTTCAGAATAAAAAAGAAAGTAAAAAATGAAAAAGGTATTCATTCCATTTATGGTAGCGTTGTGTATCGCTTTGGGGATAGTAATCGGTAATTTCTACTCCAAACTGAAGACACAGAAACAACTATTGCTGCCATTCGACAGAATAGTAAAGACCAACGACAAGATTTCCGATGTATTGGATATTATAGAGGAATTCTATGTGGATACTATCGTCAGAGACAGCCTTGTAGAACAGGTCATACCTGAGATAATATCACAGCTCGACCCTCATTCGTCGTATATACCTGCAAAAGACTTGCAGATGGTAAACGAAGAGTTGTCGGGTAGTTTCTTCGGTATCGGCGTGCAATTCAATCTGCAAAACGATACTATTTACGTTATCAACGTCATTTCGGGAGGACCTTCGGAGAAGGTAGGCATAATGGCGGGCGACAGGATTGTGCGTGTAAACGATTCTGTGTTTGTAGGTAAAAAGATAACTAACGAAAAGGTGATAAGCACACTCAGAGGCGATAAGGGCACGAAGATAAAACTCGGCATCGTTCGTCGCGGCTCGAAGGAAATCACCAATTACGTAGTAACACGGGGCGAAGTGCCCGTGAGCAGCATCGACATAGGTTATATGATTACGCCGAAGATTGGCTATATATCCGTAAACAAATTCGGGGAGACGACCTACAAAGAGTTCCTCAACGCTCTGACAAATGTCAAACAGCAGGGGGCAAAGTCCGTTATCGTAGACCTCAGAGGCAATGCGGGCGGATATCTGGGGGCTGCCGTGGAGATGCTCAACGAGTTTCTGAAAAAAGACGACCTAATAGTATATATGCAAGGGGCGCACCAGAAGCGTGTCGATAGCTATGCCGACGGTACGGGGTCGTTTCAGAATATGAAGATGGCTGTCATCATCGATGAGTTTTCGGGGTCGGCATCGGAGATATTCGCCGGAGCCATACAAGACAACGACCGCGGTACTATCATCGGGCGTCGTTCGTTCGGCAAAGGGCTGGTACAGAAGCCCATACGGCTGAGAGACGAATCCGAGATACGACTTACGGTAGCCAAGTACTACACGCCTTCGGGCAGATGTATTCAGAAGCCCTATTCGAAAGGTAATATAGCCGATTACGAAATGGATTTGATAAACAGATTCAATCACGGCGAGTTCTATTCTCGCGACAGCATCAAAGAAAACACGACAGAGGTATATCATACCAAAGGCGGTCGGGTCGTCTATGGCGGTGGCGGCATTATGCCGGATATTTTCGTACCCTCCGATACGGTCGGCTCTACCAAATACTTCACAGAGATAGTAAACAAGGGATTGACCTACAAGTTTGCCCTCAACTATACGGACAACAACCGTTCGAAACTCAAAAAGTTCAAGTCGTCGGCGGAATTACAAGGATTTCTCGAAAAGCAAGACCTGTTTGCCAAAATGATGCTATATGCAAAAAAGAGTGGTGTGGTTTGCAGCAAAGAAGAGAAAGACAAGTCCAAGCCCCTCATAGAGCGTCAGGTGATAGCCTATATCGAACGTAATGTCCTGAACGAAAAAGGCTTCTACCCGTACATCAACCAGACAGATAAATGTGTACGGAAAGCTTTGGAGATATTCAACACTCAGAAGTAGTGTATATACAATCGTCTCATTGTCTGAAAGGAATATATGTGGCTCGAAAAAAAGATATTTTCCCTTATCGGTTGGAGAGCCGATATTAAAATAGAACTTCCCGATAAGTGTGTGGCTTGTATAGCTCCACACACATCGAACTGGGATTTTTTCTATTGTGTCCTCTTCAAAGAGGCTTATCGTATAAAGGTAAATTTCCTGATAAAAGAGGAGTGGACTAAGTCCGTAATAGGCGGTCTGATACGAAGATTGGGAGGCATCGGCATACGACGCGACAAATCGTATTCATCTACCGATACATACGCCAAAACGTTTGACGACAACAAGATACTAAGGATAGCTATCACACCCGAAGGCACGCGCAAAGGCAATAAAGATTGGAAACAAGGTTTTTACTATATTGCCCTGAAAGCGGGCGTACCTATCGTCTTGGTAAGCCTCGACTACAAAGAAAAACGTATCTCGATAGACCGTATTATCGTTCCTAACGGCGATATCGACACTCAAATGGCAGAGATAAAGTCTTATTACAAGGGAGTTACCGCCAAGTACCCCGATAGATTTATACTGTAGCAATCGTACGATGTATTATAAGTCAATATAAATCGATATAGGTATCGGATAAAACAGAATACCTACTCCAATGCAACTCGTAATCCATAATTATAATTGATTTTGTGCTCTACACAACCCCAAATTCAACAGTTAAACGATTACACGCTTAAACAATTCAACAATCGAACCCTAAAAAAACGCTACAACGTATACACCGTTTCAACAATAATTTTTTGTACCTTTGTCGTGCTTTTTCGAGGTAAACGAATAAGTCGAAAAAGAGAGATTATGCCAGCCACAGATAATAAGTTTTGCTTTTTGAGCCTTGGTAGCAGCAGTAGCGGTAATTGTTACTTCGTCGGTACCTCCGATTACGGTTTCCTTATCGATGCGGGAGTAAGTGTGCGTACGGTCAAGAAGGTCTGCAAAGACAATGGTATCGACTTTAGCCATATTTACGGCATATTCATCACCCACGCCCATACCGACCACGTCAAATACGTCGGTGTATTGGCAGAGAAATACAACCTCCCCATCTACACTACGCAAGCTGTCTTCGACGGTATCAACGGCAATGTCCGTATCACCCCAAAAATCTCGAGCCACAACCGCCGAGTGTTCTGTAAGAGCGACAAAATAGCAATCAGAGACTTCGTCGTGCAGTCGTTCCCTGTAAGCCACGATGCAAGCGATGCAATGGGGTATTCGGTCTTATTCAACAATCAGACTCTGGTAATCGCTACCGACTTGGGCTATATCTCGCGCGACGTGTCCGACAATATCGCCCGAGCCAACTATCTTGTCATCGAAGCCAACTACGACGAAGAGATGCTCAAAAACGGCAATTACAACTATACGCTCAAGCAGCGAGTACGTTCGCACACGGGGCATCTGAGCAACGAACATACAGCCCGATTCCTCGCCGACAATTGGCACGATAGCCTTACACATCTATTCCTCTGCCACGTAAGCGGCGAAAACAATACCCCCGAACTCGCTTACAGCACCGTCGGCGATGCCCTTAAAGAAAAGAATATATCGCCCAAACTCTTTGTGGTCTTAGACCGCTTGGCACCCTCTCCGATGTTCGTACTCGAATAAGGTAAGCCTTTGCCGATAAATACTTATTTCTTACCTTTGTAAAAAAGAAATCGAATCGGAGATGATACTCGAAAGAATAAATATACTCAACTACCGAAATATCGAAGAGTGCGAGCTTACGTTTTCGCCCAAAGTGAACCTCTTCTGGGGCAACAACGGTATGGGCAAAACCAATCTGCTCGATGCCATATATTACCTCAGTTTCTGCAAAAGCCACCTCAACGCCAAAGACAGCCACCTCATAAGGCATGGCAGCGATTTCTTTATGGTACAAGGCGAATATATCGACTCCGGTAGCGTAGCCACTGTCTCGTGTGCCGTCAAGAATAGGCGTAAAAAGCAGTTCCTATACGACAAGAAAGAGTACGAACGTCTCTCAGAGCATATCGGAAAAATTCCCCTCGTACTCGTATCGCCTGCCGACAATTCGCTTATCGACGAGGGCAGCGACGAGCGCCGACGGTTTATGGACATAATCATCTCGCAGTACGACCGAGAATATTTCCTGCACCTTATGGCATACAATGCCGCCCTTCGTTCTCGCAACGCTATGCTCAAACACCCCGACAGTATCGACGGCACACTGCTCGAGATACTCGACGACAAACTCTGCACCGAAGCAGAGCCTATATTTGCCCGTAGGAGTGAGTTTATTACCGATTTTATACCCGTCTTCCGCGATTTCTATAGCAGCATATCGCAAAGACAAGAAGAGGTATCGCTCTCTTACTCTTCCGTATTGCAGCAGGCAGACCTCCGACAACGGCTTGCCTCGTCGCTCGAGCGCGACAAATATCTCGGCTATACCTCGGCAGGTATACACAAAGACGACCTCGAGATGATATTCGACGGCTTCCCGCTCAAACGAAACGCCTCGCAAGGGCAAAACAAGAGTTATCTTGTAGCAATGAAGCTTGCTCAGTTTATCTTTCTGAAAAAAAACTCGAATAAGACTCCCATTCTACTGCTCGACGACATATTCGACCGCCTCGACTCCGAACGCTTGGAGAATATTATCCGCCAGATATCGTCAGACCGCTTCGGACAGATATTTATCACCGATACCAACCGCGAACATATCGATAAAATCATAGCCAACAACAACAACGACTTCCGCCTCTTTGCCATCGAAGACGGCAGAGCCGTAAGTACCACTCAAAACTCGAAATGAAAATACCGACTCTACTCATATCTATCCTTTGCTCCACGGCAATGCTCTCGCAGAGTTTCCGCACACAGACTATCGACCCGCAGATAAAGACGCTGCAGGTCTATCCCGAACACGATATTACGGGCTTCCCTCTGTTGGAGCTCGGTAGCGACCACCGACTCGTGGTGAGCTTCGACGATATGGTATTCTCCGAACGCACATTTTATTACAAGATAATACATTGCGATAGAAACTGGCAACGTTCGCTCTTGGGCGAAATGGAGTATTACGACGGCTTTACGGTCAATCGCGTCGACGACGTCGACCTATCGCAAAATACCCTTACAAACTATACGAATTACCGCTTCAGCCTTCCACGCGAGGGCGATAGCTTCAAAGTATCGGGCAACTATGCTGTCCTTATTTCCGACGATAGCAGTTTCGATAAGGTCGATGCCGTAGTGTGCCTCTACGTCGCCGAACGGCTTGTAGATATATCGTCTAAGGTTACCTCCAGTACGCTAAAAGGCTTCAATACACACTATCAGCAGCTCGAAGTCGAGGTCGACAATGGAGCTTATCCAATACAGAACCCTACATCCGAACTCAACCTCTCTATAATACAGAATCGGCGTACCGACAACGCCGTCCGTAACCTCCGTCCTACCTTTGTAAGCACTGCTCGGCAGACCTATAGCAATATCGGTGAGCTTGTCTTCGAGGGTGGCAACGAGTATCGGTTTATCGACTTTTCAGATGAGTATCGTTATAGCGGCGATATCGACAAAATAGATATAAAACCCGACCGCTACAACGTATATACCCTGCCCGCCACTCCTCGCAATGGGTCGTATCTGCCCTCCAACTACGGCAATGCCAACGGGCGATATATCGTAAACCGCAAAAACTATCACGACCCCGACTACAACGCCGATTATATGCAGGTGCATTTCGTCTTGCCTGCCGATATGGAGTATTATGGATACGATATATACATAGTAGGCGATATGTTCGACAACCGCCTCGACGACAATTCGAAGATGGAGCTCGATACCATGCGTAATATCTTCCGTAAAAGCGTCTTTCTCAAACAGGGTGGATACAGTTTCTTGTATCTGTTTGTGCCTCACAAAGCCTCTCGGTCGTTGCCTGCGACTCCGTCGCTCATACCGTTCGAAGGGAGCTTTTGGCAGACTCGCAACGAGTACGCAATATTATTGTATCATACGCCGTTTGGAGCTAAGTACGATAGACTTATCGGGTTCAAAATATTTAATAATCAATAAAAAAATACGGAGTAATGTTTGATTTGTTTGTCAGATTCCCCTATTTAGCAGCAGCAGTATCGTTTTTGGTCGGACTTATATTGATGCCGTTTGTACTGCAATTTGCCAAAAGTCGGAATATGGTCGTCCGCCCCAATAAGCGTACCTCGCACCAAGGTGCCGTACCCAATATAGGAGGCGTCAATATCTTTCTTTCGCTACTGGTAGTCTTTATTCCTCTGGTCGTATCGGGCAATATGAAGCCTTCGCTCTTCGTGGGCTTCTGTATTATATTTGTCATCGGTTTTATCGACGACCGCCTGGTTCTCTCTGCATATTGGAAGATAGTGGGCGAGACGCTCTGTGCATTTTTTCTCATATATTTCGCCGATATTCGTATCACATCGCTTTCGGGTATTCTGGGTATATACGAGCTTCATCCGCTATTGAGCTATGCCCTGTCGTATCTGTGTTATACTCTTGTGATAAATGCCCTCAACCTTATCGATGGAGTCGACGGGCTCGCCTCGGGGCTTGGCATATTGTATTGTCTGTTTTTCAGTTTATGGTTTCTGTTTATGCAGATGTATTCGTATTCGATTATAGGTTTTGCCGTAGTAGGAGCCCTTACTGTATTCTTCCTTTACAATGTTTTCGGCAGAAGTAAACGCAAGATATTTATGGGCGATTCGGGGTCGCTTATGCTTGGATATATTATCTCTTTTATGGCGTTTATGTTCATCGAACTCAACAAGACGCCTATCGCCGACCCTTCGCTATACTTTCCCGTGGCTCCCGTATCTGTGATTGCTATTATCTTTATCCCCATATTCGATGTGTTTCGTGTAGCTATCACACGTATCATAAACCACAAGTCTGTTTTAGTTGCCGACCGCAATCATATTCACCACCTGCTACTTAGCTTAGGATTTTCGCATAAACAAGTTACAGCTATCTTGCTATTGGTAACTATAGCATATTTCCTTATGGCTATCGTTCTTAAGTCTTATAGTGAGTGGGTACAACTTGCCATATTCGTACTTACGGGGTGTCTTATGATATTTATAGTGTGGCAGTTCATTAATATCAAAAACCAGAAGCAACACCATGAAAAGCTCGATTAAAATAGCGACATTGTTTATCTTGTCTGCCGTCTTGTGCTCAAATAAATGTGTGTCGCAGACCAATACAAACGATAAGTCTAATGAAATAAATTATAAAACAATGCAATACAATAGTCTTACTCCCGAAGAAGAGCGGGTTATCGTCTACAAAGATACCGAACGCCCCTTTAGTGGCGAATATCTTAACAATAAACGTGCGGGTACTTATGTATGCCGTCGGTGCAATACGCCGCTGTATAGGTCTGAAGATAAGTTCGATTCGCGCTGTGGTTGGCCATCGTTCGACGACGAGATAAAGGGTGCCGTAAAGCGTCTGCCCGATGCCGACGGTATGCGTACCGAAATCGTCTGCAACCAATGCGGAGCGCATCTGGGTCATGTCTTTCTTAACGAAGGTTTTACCGACAAGCAGACTCGCCACTGTGTCAATTCGGTCTCTATGCTGTTTGTCGCCGACAAAGTCCCGAATACCGATACTGCATACTTCTCGTCGGGATGTTTCTGGGGTACGGAGTTCTATTTCATGAAAGCCAATGGCGTCAAACATACTACCGTAGGTTTTATGGGCGGGCATCTCGACCACCCGTCGTACAAAGATGTTTGTACTCAAACTACCGGACACCTCGAAACCACAGAGGTCGTATTCGATACCACAGTCACTTCGTACGACGATATGGTGCGTCTCTTTTTCGAGACACACGATTTCACTCAGACCAACGGACAAGGACCCGATATCGGACAGCAGTATCTTTCTTGTATATTCTATACCAATGATATACAGAAAAATATAGCACAGAAATATATCGATATTCTTACAGCCAAAGGGTATAAAGTAGCTACTATGCTACGTCCGGCAGCACGTTTCTGGAGAGCCGAAAACTATCATCAACAATACTACGAACATAAAGGCGAACGCCCTTATTGCCACAAATATACCAAAATATTCTGATACTTACCATTGATATAATACTATCGATAAACAAAAGATTCTCTGTGTAGTATGGCAAAAGATAAAGTCGTGTTTCTATGTACTTCCTGCGGTATGGACTATCCCAAAGCTTATGGGAAATGTCCGAGCTGCGGGGCTTGGAACTCTTTCGTCGAACAAAAAGTAGCTAAGACCGTCCCCGACAAGATTCCACACGGATATATAAACGTTGCCGAAAACACTCGTCCACAGTTGATTAACGATGTGAAAATTACCAGAGAAGTACGTATCGACACTACTTCTGCCGAGTTCAATAAGGTTCTCGGCGGTGGGCTTGTATTGGGTTCGCTCGTACTCATAGGCGGCGAGCCGGGAATAGGCAAATCTACTCTTGTATTGCAAATAGCTTTGAATATGAAGGATAAAAAGATTCTTTATGTATCGGGCGAAGAGAGTGTCAGCCAGTTGAAAATCAGAGCCGAACGTATCGGACAGCCGCAAAGCAACTGTTTCATATTGAGCGAAAACTCTTTGGAACAGATATTTACTCAGATAAAAGCCGTAGAGCCCGACCTTGTTATAGTCGACTCCATACAGACAATCGCCACAGAGACAGTCGATTCGTCGCCGGGTAGTATCACACAAGTCCGCGAGTGTGCCTCGGCTCTGCTCAAGTTTGCCAAACAGACCAATATACCGGTCGTACTCATAGGTCATATCACCAAAGACGGTACTATTGCCGGACCTAAACTACTGGAACACATAGTAGATACCGTTTTACAGTTCGAGGGAGACCGTCACTATATCTACCGAATACTGCGTACCAATAAGAATCGCTTCGGTTCTACCGACGAACTTGCTATTTTCGAGATGCAACAAAGCGGGTTGCGCGAAGTAAGCAATCCGTCCGAATTGCTTATATCTCAGACCAATAGCGATTTGAGCGGTGTGGCTATTGCTGCTATGTTGGAGGGAATACGCCCGTTTCTTATCGAGGTACAGGCATTGGTGAGTACTGCTGCCTATGGCACTCCGCAACGTTCGGCAACAGGCTTCGATATACGACGCATGAATATGCTTCTGGCTGTACTCGAAAAAAGAGCAGGGTTCAAACTCGCTCAAAAAGACGTGTTTCTCAATATAGCAGGAGGTCTTAGAGTGACCGATACTGCCATAGATTTGGCAGTGGCATCTGCCGTATTGTCGTCGAATTTCGATATTGCTATCGACAAAACTATCGCTATGACGGGCGAAGTCGGATTGTCGGGCGAGATACGCCCTGTCAATCGGATAGAAAATCGGATTGCCGAAGCTGAGCGGCTTGGTTTCGGTAAGATACTTGTACCACAATACAATTTCTCGCAACTATCGAAGCCCAAGTCGAAGATAGAGGTAGTACCTGTCGGTAAAATCGACGAAGCCTTTCGCCTGCTTTTCAAATAGATTTCAGTATTCGCTCCACTTGTGGTATTATAGCCGTTCGGTCGTCGTTTATTACCACGTAGTCGGCTCTCTGGCGGAGTGTCTTGCTCGACGTCTGATTTTTTATGCGGTTCAGTATCTCTTTCCGCGACATCCCCGAACGCCGCTTTACTCGCTCTATACGCAATTTTTGTGGTGCTACGACAGCTATAATCTTGTCGAAATACTTCTCTAAACCGTTTTCGAATATTATGGCAGACTCGAATACCAATATGTCTGTCGCTTGTCGCTCTGCCCATCGACTAAAATCGTCGATTACTGCAGAGTGTACTATTGAGTTTATTTGCAATAGTTTCGACGATGATGCAAAAACCTCTTCCGCCACGAAACGCCTATTCAGTTTGCCATCGGTATACGCTTCTTTTCCAAGTATTTGTGTTATGGAAGATATGATATCATCGTCGGTTTCCATCAAAGATTTTGCCCTTGTATCCGAATCGTAAACAGCGATTTCGTATGTTGTAAGTAGTTTGGAAACCACAGATTTACCGCTTCCGATACCACCGGTAAGTCCTATCTTTATGGCATGCCTCATTTCTCTCTCGGGTATTCCAGCGAAAACTCAGCTTCTTGTGGAAATACTCTCAATATCTTTATGTTAGACAATTTCGACACAATCGTTATCGGACAACGATTGTCTGCCGTACGTTGATTGTAGTCTATTTCAGCAGTAAAGTCTTTGCTATCCACATCATTATACTTGCCGATAGGTACTATTACGCTTACATTTACTTTCTGCGGGAATGCTTTCATAGTGAGCCCCTCAGGTACATTCCTGTATTCTATATCGATAGGCATAGTCTTCTCGGTCGATTTGTCTATCGATATTTTCAGTTTCACTCCGTCGGGGTCGTAAGAGAATCTTTTATCGTTTTTGAATGTGTAAAATATTGTTTTGCTTTTGCTTAGAGAGTCTGTCGATAAATCGTTGATCCTTATCGTATCTATCATACTTATATCTTGTATTGAGCCGTAGATGGTTACAGTACTGGGATATATACCCACAGTATCCGAGAGTATGTATTGACTTTTTACGGGAATATCGCTGTCGAGTACTACGGCAACTTTTTTGTTTTCTAAGGTAACGTATTCTACAACAATTACTTTAGGTGTAAAATTAGATATATTGGCTTCTTTTCCGAAGTCGTTTTTTACAGCGTTTTTTACAATATTATCGATCGAATAGGTCTTGCGTCCCGATTTTATATTGCGGTTAATATCCTTCAAATCAATTACCAAATGCTCTATCTGTTTCACAAAAAAGTACTTTACAAAAGATGTTTTTGCATCGGCTACCGATACATTTATCTCCTTGTCGAGCGTGTTGGTAATCTTTACATTGTTTGGAAGGTTTACGTATTCTACTGTGTATGTGATAGGTATCTCTCGGTTGCTACCTATCGAATGCATCAGCCAAAAGTTTGCCGACAGCAATAAAAAAAACAAAAAGATTGCCGTCTGTTTCCTGAAAATTATACCGGCAATCTTTTTAAGTACGTCAATCATAATTAAATACGAAATTATGAATATACGATTCCTATCGTGTTTTTTACTTTTGGGTCTATACGTTTATCTCTATTTATGAGAGACTTACGATCTTATTTTGTGTTTTCTGTAGAGGTCGGATCCGACGAATCGAATACCATATTTTTGTTCACCTTTATTTTTACACCGTCTGCTATCTCCAAAATCACGTAGTTGTCTTTTACTTCCCTTATTTTACCATATATACCTCCCTGAGTGATAACGCTTTTACCGTTTTCCAATGAATCTTGAAACTTACGAATTTCTTTTTGGCGTTTGCTCTGTGGACGAATGAGGAAAAAGTAGAATACCACTATAAGAAGTGCAAACATTAAAATTGTACTCCACGCACCGCCGCCACCGAAACCCGTAGCTGCTTGTAATAAAACTGTTGCTAATGTCATAATAATAATATATTTATATAAGAAAATTTGTGCAAAGATAATAATAATAAATCAATTCACCAATACGATTCTACTATATTTTGAGTTTATAATAGGTGCGACTCGAAAACAATGTATGATTGTGTGCTGGTAATCAATTATATACGAAAGTTACTCTATTTGTATATTGGAAGTAAATAACCCACTCCAAACTCGAGCATTTCCGCCACATTCTGATGTAATTTTATTCCCCCTTGAAGAGCGAGTTTTTTGTGAATTTTGTACCGTATAGCAAGTCTAATATAGTTCCAACCATCCTCATTATTAATGTTATACGAGTAAAATATTCCACGTCGGCTGTTTGTGTGCGGTGATGAGTTTTTTATCGGATCGTATAGATATATGCCTAAGTCGATAATACCGCTCAATCGCCCCATTATCACTTCGTTATTTACGGATATACCGACTCTTAGTTTATTGCTAAACTTGTCTTCGTCGATTTTATATCTGGTAAACAGTGGGTTATCGTCCGAAGGGCGTTTCGTGAAAGCTCCGTCGTAGAAAGCGTCTACTCCGCCACCAAGTGAATACCAGTTGGTTATGGGGGTGGTGATGCCTATATGTACTGAGCCTACGAAAAAACTTTTGTGGTCTCTGTAATGTATCTCTCTCGAGAATCCCGATATCACGGCTTTTGCCTCGAGGTCTGCAGGTGGCTGATATTCAGTGTCATGTCGTGTCGTTGCGTTGTGAGCTAAGAAGTCGTATTTTACCCCCAACTGAGCGTAGATGATATTCACCCCGAAATTAGGGTTGCGAAAACTGCCATTGCTCATGTGCGAATATCCCACATCGCCTGCAAGCGACAGACGCTCGCCAATGCGATATGCGAAGTTTGTGCTTGCCGTAAGATAGCAATTGACGGGGAAACTGAAAGCAGAATTGGCTGTACCTGCATCGACTCCTCGCGACATATCGGCATCATACCAAGTTTTTGTAACAAAACTAAGCCCTGTACCTATTTTTAGATTGATTGCCAAGTGATTGCTGCCGTACATAGGAATAGATACGTACGGATATCCGTAAATCGCATTGCCGAGTAATTGGTTGTTGCCCAGATTGATAAAGCCCAGTCCAATACCGATATTCGGGAAATGCCAATACTGCTGCCAATTGTTTTCACCCGGCTCCGACTTCCATTCGAGTGCCAGCTCACCGCCAAGTACTGCGCCTTTGGCAATGGTATCGAGATTCTTAGAGTGCGGCACTATCCAGCCTCCGTAAAAAGCACTTTTTGCAGTATATTTGTATTGTGCGTAAAGTGTTGTAGAAGAGAGTAGTATCGCGATTGCGAGACCTTTGAGAGCAACGACATTCGATAGCATATTACTTTTGCGGCTATTTTTACAAAGGTAGTACAATTTTATCGAATCGATAGTATTAGTGTTGGGCTTTTTTGTTGTAAATCGTTTTATATGTGTCTGTTGTGGGTGTGGTGATTGTTCGGAGAAGACGCCGTATACGGCTGCTTATTACGAAAGTCCAACTTATATTAAACCAAAGACCGCGAAAGTCGCTTTTCTTCGAATCGCCTTTTTATCTTTTTTATAACTTTGCCTGTTGAATCTACAGATGTGCCTTTTTGCTCCAAGTCAAAATTTTATTGTAATTTTGTAACGATATTACGGCTTTCAAAAGATTCCACAACAAAATATACAACAGTAACTTATGTTTTACTACTTATTCCATTGGTTGGAGCAACTCAACGTTCCGGGAGCAGGGATGTTTGCATATCTGACATTCAGGGCGAGTATGGCGTTCATCTTTGCCTTACTGTGTGCCACTTTCATCGGCAAACGAATAATACGATATCTGAAAAGCCGACAAATACTCGACACCCCCCGCGAGATGAACTTCGGCGGACTGTCCGACGACCAGATATTCGAACAACGCGAAAAGATGCGAAAAAGCCAGACCCCCACAATGGGAGGAATCATCATATTGATTTCTATCATCGTACCCTGCCTTCTGATAGGTGTTCTGCATAACATATATATGATTCTTATGCTTTTCACAACGATATTTATGGGCTGTATCGGTTTTTTGGACGATTACATCAAGGTTTTTCGCAAAAACAAAGATGGTCTAAGCGGACGTTACAAAGTGTTCGGACAGGTAGGCATAGGGCTTGTAGTGGGGCTTGTGCTATACTTTTCGCCACAAGTGGTTATAATCGAAAATACCACGAAACACACAAAATACTCTGATAACGAAGAGGTTGTATATACGTCGAAAGCGGAGAAATCGACTCAGACCACGATACCTTTCTTCAAGAACAACAACTTCGACTACGCCGACCTTTTCGGCTGGGCTGGCGACAACAAACAGCTTCTGGGTTGGATTTTCTTCGTACTCATCACTATTTTCATAGTTACGGCAACCTCCAACGGAGCCAATCTGACCGACGGCATCGATGGACTATCTGCCGGCAGCTCGGCAATAATGGGTGTGGCTCTCGGTATCTTGGCGTACGTGTCGGGTAATATCAACTACTCGGGCTATCTCAACGTGATGTTTATCCCCGGCTCGGGCGAACTGCTTGTGTTTGCCGCCGCTTTCATAGGCGCCACAATAGGTTTTCTTTGGTACAATTCATATCCGGCACAGGTATTTATGGGCGATACAGGGTCATTGGCTTTGGGAGGTATCATCGCCGTTTTTGCCATCATCATACACAAAGAGCTGCTTATACCGATATTGTGTGGCGTATTCTTGGTCGAAAATTTATCTGTAATAATACAAACATTCGTATATAAGAGAACCAAAAAACCGAATGCCAACGGCGAAATGGTCGGTCTGCGGGTATTCAAAAAGACCCCGTTGCATCATCATTATCAGACAAAAGGCGAGAACGTGGCAGGACCATACCTGATAAAAAGACCTATAAAAACCATTCACGAGTCAAAACTGACCATTCGTTTTTGGCTTGTCGGACTGATGTTGGCGGCACTGACGCTTCTAACCCTGAAAATCAGATAACTTCTCATCTCGGTTTCTATGGGTAAAAGAAAGATTATCAACGACGCTGTCCACGGATTTATATCCATACCGAACGATTTCCTGTACGAGCTGCTACAACATCGTTTTATGCAGAGACTCAATAGGATAAAACAACTCGGCGTCTCGGCAATGGTGTATCCGTCTGCCACGCACACGAGGTTTCAGCACTCGCTCGGAGCAATGCACCTTACTTCGGAAGCAGTCAAGGAGCTGCGACTCAAAGGACACAATATCTCAGACGACGAAGAAAAGGCAGTAATGGCAGCAATATTGCTTCACGATATCGGACATTGTCCGTACTCGCACGTACTCGAAAACATCATCGTCGGCAACATCAGACACGAGCGGATATCCGACATTCTGATGCAGCAGATATCCGACGAGATGGGCGGACAGCTCGATACTGCAATACGTATTTTCCGCAACGAATATCCGAAGCACTTCCTACATCAACTCATTAGCAGTCAGCTCGATATGGATAGGTTCGATTATCTTATGAGAGACAGTTTCTTCACCGGTGTAGTCGAAGGTAGCATCGGCTCTGCCCGTATCATCAAGATGCTCGACGTCGCCGACGACAGCCTCGTAGTAGAACAGAAAGGTATACTCTCGGTCGAGAACTACCTCATTTCCAGACGATTTATGTATTGGCAGGTATATTTTCACAAAACATCGATAGCTGCCGAGATAATGCTCCGTAATATCATCAGACGGGCAAAAGAACTGATCGGTAAAGGGCAGAAGCTATTCGGTACACCTGCTCTGCTCTATTTCTTGGAAAATGACATCAACGCAGCAAATTTCGCCTCCGACGAGCTTGCAATAGAGAAGTTTGCAGAGATGGACGATGCCGATATAATAGCCTCTATCAAAGTATGGAGCAAACACAACGACAAAGTATTGGCTATCCTTAGCCGTAACTTCATCGACCGTAGGCTGTTCAAAACCTCGTCGGTAGCAGGCGAGACAGACAGGGCAACCCTCGAACACCTCGCCCGTGAAAAAGAGAAAGACATTGTATCTCAGCTCGGTATCGACAAATGCGACGGACGCTATTTTTCGTCGTACCAGATAGTCGAGAACGACACATACAACTTCACCGACGACAAAATAATGGTACGTCTGTCCGACGGCTCTATCAGCGACCTGTCGGCAAGTTCGTCGATACTGACGCCTCAAAGCCTACACTACGATACACGCAAGTGTCACTTATGTTATTATCAAGCATAATACGGTGATGTACAAACAAATACTACGTCTGGCTCTACCAAATATCATCACCAACATCACTGTGCCGCTCTTGGGTATGGTGGATCTGGCTATCGTCGGACACATCGGCGACACTCGATATATAGGGGCAATAGCCATAGCCACAATGATTTTCAGTATGATATATTGGCTTTTCGGCTTTCTGCGTATGGGCACCTCGGGCTTCACGGCACAGGCGTACGGAGCAGACGATACGGACGAATCTGCCGATATACTGTTTCGCTCGTTGTCGGTGGGGCTTACGGCGGCTCTCTGCCTTATTGTATTGCAAAAACCCATCATCGACACCGCTCTGATGCTTGTAGGCAGCAGTACCGAGCTCAAAGAGATTGCACGACGATACTTCTACGTCAATATATGGGCAGCTCCTGCCACACTACTGATGTACGGCTTCAAAGGGTGGTTTATCGGTATGCAAAATTCCAAAATACCGATGATGATAGCAATAGCTGTCAATATAGTTAATATCGTGATGTCGTTGATATTCGTCTTTGTGCTGCGGCTCGATATAGAGGGTGTCGCCCTCGGCACAGTGATAGCCCAATACACAGGGTTGGGGCTTGCCTTCGTATTCTTTTGGCGTCGATATGCCTTTATACGCCATCTGATGAGCTGGCGAAGGAGTATGAGGCGTAGTCAGATGAAACGTTTTTTCAGCGTCAATCTCGATATATTTCTGCGTACGGTCTGCCTGATAGCCGTGTTTTCGTTTTTCCCCATTGCAGGCTCTAAGTATGGCGACAACGTATTGGCGATAAATACATTGCTGATGCAGTTCTTCACTCTTTTCTCGTACATAATGGACGGTTTCGCATACGCAGGCGAGGCTCTTACGGGGCGGTTTATCGGGGCGGGCGACCCCTATTCTCTGAGGCGCAGCATAAGAGACAACTTTCGGTTGGGCATAATGCTTACAGCCGTATTTACGCTTGTCTATGCCTTTGCGGGCGACGGTCTGCTGTATCTGCTTACCGACAAAAAAGATATAATACGTCTGTCGGCAGAATATTACCTTTGGGTGCTGCCTATACCTTTGGCAGGATTTTCGGCGTTCTTGTGGGACGGCATATTCATCGGAGCAACCGCCTCGCGTGCAATGCTCTACGCCATAATGGCAGCGACAATATTATTTTTCATTACATATTTTTCGTTGAACGATCTGATGGCAAATAGCGCTCTATGGCTGTCGTTGATAATATTCCTCTCGGCACGCGGTATCGGGCAAACAATATTGGCAAAAAAAGCCGTCTTCGACAGAGTCAGCTAATCGGATTTTTTTTTGTACCTTTGCCATTCGAAATTTTTTATTTAAAATAAGCCATAACTACAACAGAATGAATATTGTTAGAAACGATGTCGACTCTTGTAATTCGACACTTACCCTTACTATCGACAAGCAAGACTATGCCGATAAAGTAGAAAAATCACTAAAAGAATACCGCCAAAAAGTACAAATGCCCGGATTCCGCCCCGGTAACGTTCCGATTGGAATTGTAAAAAAGATGTACGGTAAGTCTGTACTCGTCGAAGAGGTAAATAAAATTATTTCGGAATCGTTGTACAACTACATAAAGGACAATAAAATAGATATCTTAGGCGAACCTATATCCAACGAGAATATTCAGAAGCCGATAGATTTCGACAAAGACGAAACATTCGAGTTTGTATTCGATATAGGTCTCTGTCCTACAATGAATATCGACTTAGATACGAAAGATAAGATCACCTATTATACCATTACCGTAACAGACGAAATGGTCGACGAACATATAAATATGCACGCTTCGCGTCTCGGAAAATATGTAACGGGTGAAAAGACAGAAGAAACGTCTGTAATAAAGGGAGATATGAAAGAAATCGTCGAAGAAGGAACTGAAAAAACAGAACCTCTCGAGGCTGTAGACGTCCTTCTTACTCCCAAATATATCAAAGATGCAAAACAAAAGAAACTATTCGTAGGTAAAAAGATAGGGGCTAAAATCAAATTTAATCCCGTCAAAGCTATGGAAAATGAATATGAAGTATCGTCGATGCTTAATATCAACAAAGACAAAGTGAAAGACTACGATCGTGATTTCGAATATGTAATAAAAGATATCACCAATCACCAAAACGCCGATATAGATCAAGATCTTTTCGATAAAGTATTGGGCAAAGGAGTGGCAAAAAATATCGATGAATTCAAGGAAAAGATAAAAGAGGGAATATCGGACGTATATGCTGCAGACAGCGATTATAAGTTCGGTATGGACGCTCGCAAAATACTGATAGACAAAAATAAGAGCGTGGTATTCCCCGAAGAGTTTCTCAAAAGATGGATACAAACCACAAGTAAAGATCCCAATAAAGAGGTATCCGACACCGAATTCAACGGTATGCTCGAATATCTGAAATGGGATCTGATAAAGAAATCGTTCGTAGAGAAGTACGATATCAAAATCGAAGATAGAGAGATAAGAGATGCTGCTCGTCAGGATATTGCTATGAGATTTGCTCAATACGGTATCAACAATCCGCAAGAGGAAATTTTAAATTCTTACATAGAAGAGTCTATGAAGCAAAAAGGTGCTATCGAACAGTTTTATCAGCAAGCAGCCGAGCGAGCCGTCGTAACAAAAATAAAAGAGTTAGTAAAGATAAATAAAAAAGATATTACCCTCAAAGAATTCAATGAGTTGGTAAGTGGCAAAGAATCATAGTTAAAAATATATATAAATTAACTAATGTAGGAAATAGAGTCTAATCCCGTAGGGTAGATTCTATTTTTATTTATTTTCCTATCAACTAATATATTACTACATATTAAATGATATGTAATAGACAGTATATTGGATATTGACAAATATTTTCTTTGGTATTTTCGAATAAACATAGAGAATATTTTTATACCTTTGTGTTTCAGTTATCCATATAAGCAAAACCTATTAATTTAATTATGAACAGTTTAGAAAACCAAGAAAACATTGTAAACGACACTACGGAAGTTTCCGACAAGAAGGTAGAACCCACTGATAGTATGCAAGATACGACAGAAGTCGTTGCGAATACAGATATGCCTGAAAATAAAGAGGGAGGAGATAGTCTTGAAAAAAATAAATCCTATGTCGGCTATACTCGCGAAGAACTTGTAAATGAATTGCAAGAACTACTGAAAAAGACTGAAAGTACCGCTATAAGCGATATAAAAGGTTCTGTAGAATCCATAAAACAAGCGTTTTATAGGCTTCACAAAGATAAAGAGAATCTTTTACAATCGGAAGGAGATGAAGGTACCGTTGTAGAGAGAGTTGCCGATAGTGTAGAGGAAACTTTCAGACAATTGCTTGGTAAGTATAAAGAAATGAAGGCATCTGCAAATGCGTTGCTTACAGAAGAAAAAGAAAAGAATCTAAAACTCAAAGAAGAAATTTTAGCCAAACTCGAAGAGTTGACAAACTCCACAGACGACTTATCGACGACGATTCCGGCTTTCAGAAAGTTGCAACAAGAGTGGAAAGCTATAGGACAAGTACCACAAAAGGCTGTAAACGAGATTTGGAAGACATACAATAAATATCAGGAAAAGTTTTACGACCTCATAAAAATAAATAACGAGTTGCGTGAATATGATTTCAAGAAAAACCTTGAGTTGAAAAACACATTATGTCTCGCCGCAGAAAAACTCGAAGAAGAGCCTAATGCTGTACTGGCATTCAATACGTTACAAAAACTACATGAAGAATGGAGAGAAATAGGGCCGGTAGCAAAAGAAGAGCGTGAAGCGATATGGAATCGTTTTAAAGAGGCATCTTCGAAGATAAACAAAAAACACCAAGCCTACTTCGAGTCGCTAAAAGAGAAAGAGGAAGAAAATTTAAGACAAAAAACAGCAATCTGCGAGAAAGCAGAGGCTATCGACCTCGAATCGCTAAAGAATCGAAAAGGCTGGCAAGACAAACTCGAAGAAATACTGGCACTACAAGAAGAGTGGAAAAAAATAGGATTTGCAACTAAGAAAGCCAATACAAAGATATATAAGCGTTTCAGAGCGGCTTGTGATAGTTTTTTCAAAGCCAGAAATATTTTCTATAAAGCCTTAAAAGAAGAGATGGCAGAAAATCTGGATAGACGTAAAGCTCTTCTTGAAAAAGCAGAAGCACTAAAAACATCTGACGATTGGAAGGCTGCTACCGAGAAGATAAAAGAACTCCAAAAAGAATGGCGTAGTATAGGCGTTACCTTCAAAAAACATTCAGACGAAGTTTGGGAAAAGTTCTCGGCTGCTTGCGATTATATATTCGAACAGAGAGAGCAGATATTCTCCGACCAGAAAGCAACGGAAGAAGAAAATCTTAAACAGAAACGGGCTATAATAGACAAGGTAAGCGAGTTTTCGCCGACAGGAAATAAGGAAGCCGATATTGCTACGCTTAAAGAGTTTATGGCAGAGTTCGACAAGGTAGGATTCGTGCCGAGGAAAGACAAAGCAGCAGTACAAAACGAATTTAGAAGCCTTGTAGACAGTAAGTTCGATATTGTTTTCAACAGACAACCCCAGAATTACAACGAAAATAAAAAAGCTATCGACGAAAGTTCGAACAAATATCTAAAAGAGTACAATACGCTGAAAAAAGAGATTGCTTCGTACGAAAACAACATACTATTCCTAAATTCGTCGTCGAAAAAAGGCAATTCGCTTGTAGACGAGATGAACAACAAGATATCGGAGCTCAAAGCGAAACTCTCGGAACTTTCCAAGAAAATCTAACGCATTGATAGACATTATAAAACAAAGAGGAGTCCATACACAAGGATTCCTCTTTATTTTTATATAGACCAACCCACATATAAAAAGCGTTATTATTGCAAAAATCAAAATTTATTCATAACTTTGCCCCGAAAAATTTACAACCCATTTTTCCTTGCGGTCGAGTGTAGCATAAGACTTTTACAAAAACAAAATACAAAATAAATAAATAACAAATAGTTTATGAAAGTTTATCAGACTTCGGATATTAGAAACATTACGCTTCTGGGCGGTGCCGGTACGGGCAAAACCACTCTGGTGGAAGCAATGCTTTTCGAAAGCGGTGCCATCAAACGCAGAGGCACTGTCGACGGTAAAAACACCGTTTCAGACTATTTCCCTGTCGAACAGGAGTACGGATACTCCGTTTTCCCAACCATTATCACTACCGAGTGGGCAAATAAAAAAATCAACATCATCGACTGCCCCGGTGCAGACGACTTTATCGGCGGAGCTATTTCGTCGCTGACGGTTACAGACCAGGCTGCAATACTCGTCAATGCACAATACGGCGTAGAGGTAGGCACACAGAACCAGTTCCGCTATGCCGACAAGATGAAGAAACCCGTCATCTTCGCCATCAACCAACTCGACAAAGAGATGGCAGACTTCGACAAGACATTCGAACAGCTCCGTGAGAGTTTCGGCGGCAAGGTGGCTCTCGTACAATATCCCGTCAACGCAGGCACCAACTTCGACGCCATAGTGGACGTGCTCAAGATGAAGATGTATCGTTGGAAACCCGAAGGCGGACAGCCCGAAGAACTCGACATACCCGAAGCCGAAAAAGCCAAAGCCGCAGAGCTGCACGCCGCTCTGGTAGAGGCTGCCGCAGAGAACGACGAGAGTCTGATGGAGAAATTCTTCGACCAAGGGTCGCTACCCGAAGAAGATATCTTTGTCGGTATACACAAAGGACTTATCGACTGCGGCATATACCCCGTGCTGTGTCTGTGTGGAGGCAAGTCGATGGGAGTACGTCGCTTTATGGACTTCTTGTGTGCCGTAGCTCCCTCGCCCGCCGAGATGCACGCTCCCGTTACCACGACAGGAAAGGAAGTAAAACCCGACCCTGCAGGACCTACCTCGCTATTCTTCTTTAAGACAAGTATCGAACCGCATATCGGCGAAGTACTCTACTACAAGGTGATGTCTGGCAAGATAAAAGGTGGTGACGATATGGTCAATATCAGTCGCAATGGCAGCAAAGAACGTATCTCTCAGATATTCTCCGTTGCGGGACAGACTCGTACGCAGGTCGACGAAATGGTGGCGGGCGATATAGGCGCCACAGTCAAGCTCAAAGACGTACGCACAGGTAATACTATGAATGGTAAGGATATCGATTGGATATTCCCCGAAGTAGACTACCCCGCTCCGAAATATCGTCGTGCCATCAAAGCCCAGAACGAGAGTGAAGACGAAAAGCTCGGCGAAATACTCAACCGTATGCACTCTGAAGACCCGACGTGGGTCATAGAGCGGTCGAAAGAGCTTCGCCAGACGATACTGTCGGGACAGGGCGAATTTCACCTCCGCACTCTCAAATGGCGAGTAGAGAATCTCGACAAGGTTATGATAGACTTCAGCGAACCCCGCATACCTTACCGCGAGACCATCACCAAGGCAGCACGTGCCGACTATCGCCACAAGAAACAGTCGGGCGGAGCAGGACAATTCGGTGAGGTTCACCTCATCGTAGAGCCATATATGGAAGATGTCCCTGCCAAAGAGATATATAAATTCAACGGACAAGAGTATAAAATATCCGTACGCGATACACAAGAGATTAACCTCGAATGGGGCGGCAAACTCATCTTCATCAACTCCATCGTGGGAGGCTCCATCGATGCACGCTTTATGCCCGCCATTCTCAAAGGTATTATGGACAGAATGGAGCAAGGACCGCTGACTGGCTCTTACGCACGCGATGTACGCGTCATCGTATACGACGGTAAGATGCACCCTGTGGACAGCAACGAAATATCGTTCCGATTGGCAGGACGCAACGCCTTCGCACAAGCTTTCAAAGAAGCCGGACCGAAGCTGCTCGAGCCGATATACGACCTCGACGTACTCGTGCCGTCAGACAGAATGGGCGACGTGATGAGCGACCTACAAGGACGCAGAGGTATGGTACTGGGTATGAATTCCGAACGAGGTTTCGAACACCTCAAAGCCAAAGTGCCTCTCAAAGAGGTGGCATCGTACTCGACGGCTCTCAGTTCGCTGTCGGGAGGTAGAGCATCGTTCTCTATGCAGTTCAATGCTTATGAGCTGTGTCCGACCGATGTTCAGGAAAAACTTATCAAGGAATACGAAGCTACTCAGAAAGACGAAGAGTAACCGACTCTCTAATCGAACGACAAAAAGAGAAGAGCGACCTCCACACACGGAAGAGTCGCTCTTTTATTCCCCGATAGTCTGTGTTTGATTAATAAACACTCCAAAAGAAAAACTTACCCCCCGATAATCGACTTGAAAATCAAAAGGTAAGTCAAACAAATAGTACCCGGAGCGGGACTTGAACCCGCACAGCCGTGAAGCCAAAGGATTTTAAGTCCTTCGTGTCTACCATTCCACCACCCGGGCAACACAAAGTAGTTTAACAAGAGCGGAAAACGGGACTCGAACCCGCGACCCCGACCTTGGCAAGGTCGTGCTCTACCAACTGAGCTATTTCCGCAAATAAAACGACTGCAAAGGTAATACTTTTTTTAATACAACCAGCAACATCTCAGATGATACTATTTCAGAAATTTGATGTACTTTTGCAAGCAAAATACGGTACAAAGATGGTGATTGATTTAGACGAACTTAACCTTATTATTTTGGCGGTAGGCACAGTGGCAATACTTGCTGCATTTGTCGTACAGGTATATTATTACTTACACTATTTTTCGGCAATAATAGCAGAAAATCGCAAGAGGAAACGAAACAATTTCTCCGCATATAACAGCCCTACACCGCCCGTATCGGTCATTATCTGTGCCCGAAACGAAGAAGATAACTTACGCGAGTTTTTACCGAAAGTATTGGAGCAAGACTATCCCTATTTCGAAGTAATAGTGGTCAACGATGCTTCGGAAGACAATACCTCACAAGTGCTCGACGACTTTGCGAAGCTATATCCCCGTCTATATGTAACCAATATACCCAACGATATTAATATTATAAGCCGAAAGAAACTTGCGGTTACCGTAGGTGTAAAGGCAGCGAAAAACGAACTTCTGCTCATGACCGATGCCGACTGCTATCCCGCTTCCAAAGATTGGATAAGGTCGATGGTGTCTAACGTAACCGACGGTATTGAGTTCGTCGTGGGTTATGGAGACTATATCACCGAGCGAAGTATCGTAAACCGACTTATAACATACGATACACTCTTCATAGCAATGCAATATATGGGCTTCGCTCTGAGGGGTAAGCCCTATATGGCTGTCGGACGCAACTTCCTTTACCGCAAATCTACATTCTACAAATACAAAGGCTTTGCCGGACACCTACACATCGTCTCGGGCGACGACGACCTACTCATAAATAAGGCAGGAAATGCCACGAATACGGCTGTAGCCACCAGAGCCGAGAGCAAAACAATGTCAGTAGCAGAGCCTACGATGGCAAAGTGGCTACTGCAGAAGAGCCGACACCTGACATCGTCGAGACTATACACCAAAAGTAGCCGACGACGTATCGGAGGTGAAGTCGCAAGCCGCGCCTTATTCTACCTGCTTGTTGTGTGCGGATTGGCGTATGCAGACTTGTATGTAAGTGCGTTCGTATTGTCGCTATTCGTATTGAGGTACGCTATGCAGGCTGTGGTAATAAACAAAACGGCAAAACGATTGCAGTCGAGGCGATACTCGATATCTATATTAATATTCGATATTGTGCTGCCCGTAATATCGTTGTGGCTTATGATAAAGGGATGCATTAGAAAAAAATGATACCGAGCAATATACCCCCGACTCGATAGGATTAAAACTTTTTTATTATAACTCATATTTAGCTAAAAAAGCAAGATGAAAAGAATAGTATTGATACGACACGGAGAAAGTATTTGGAACAAAGAAAATCGTTTCACGGGCTGGACAGACGTCGACCTCACAGAGACAGGCTTAAAAGAGGCCGAAAAAGCAGGCGAGCTACTCCGCAAAGAGGGTTTCCGTTTCCAGAGAGCTTTCACCTCGTACCTCAAACGAGCCAACAAGACACTAAACGTGATACTCGATAAGATGGACCTCGACTACATACCGATAGAGAAGTCGTGGCGACTCAACGAAAAACATTACGGCAATCTGCAAGGGCTCAACAAGGCTGAGACTGCTGCAAAATACGGCGACGAACAAGTATTGATATGGCGTAGGAGCTACGACATACCGCCTGCACCACTCGGCAACGACGACCCTCGCTCGGCTCTGAACGACCCCCGATATGCCGACGTACCAAAGATATATCTGCCAAATACGGAGTCGCTATCGGACTGTGTAGGACGTACTATGCCCTATTGGCATACAAGGATATTCCCATCGCTAAAGAGCTGCGACAGCATAATAGTAGCCGCTCACGGCAATTCGCTACGAGGTATAATAAAATACCTAAAAAATATTTCGGATGCCGACATAGTGAACCTCAACTTACCTACTGCCGTACCATATGTATTCGAATTCGACGACGAACTGAACATATCGACCCTCAGAGACTATTTCCTGGGCGACCCCGAAGAGATTAAGAAACTTATGGAGGCAGTAGCCAATCAGGGTAAAACAAAGTAACATACAGACCGAAGGCAAAACCACAAACGAGCAATATTATTTCACCGAAAACAAAAAAACATCCATATCAAAAAACACATTTTATGCTCGATACAAAAGAGATATATGAGATATTCAAGACCTGTCCGAGAATAACGATAGACAGCAGACATTGCTCGAAAGACTCCATCTTCGTAGCTCTCAGAGGCGACAATACCGACGGAAATCTATTCGCAGCAAAGGCTCTCGAAAACGGGTCTCGATACGCTATCGTCGACCGCAAAGAGATAGCCGTCGACGACAGATACATCGTAGTCGACGATACTCTGACTACTCTGCAAGACCTGGCACGGTATCACCGAACGCAGATGAAGGCAAAAATAATAGCCATCACCGGCACCAATGGCAAAACGACTACCAAAGAACTCATAGCTCAAGTATTATCGCAAAAATACGATACTCTGTATACCGAGAAAAACTACAACAACCATATAGGAGTGCCTCTGACGCTACTACGGCTTGACGAAAGCCATCGCTTTGGTGTGGTCGAAATGGGTGCAAACCACAAAGGCGAGATAGCTCAGCTATGTAGTATCGTTCAACCCGACTTCGGGCTTGTAACGAACTTCGGACGCGCTCACATCGAAGGATTCGGGTCATTTGAGGGAGTGGTGGAAGCCAAAACCGAACTTTTCGACTATATCAGAGAGCACAAAGGCAGAGTTTTCGTAAATATCGGCAACGAACTCATGGTGCGACAGTCGCATGGAATCGGCAATATCTCGTACGCCATCAATAGCGACAAAGCCGACGTAAGCGGATACGTTTCGCAGCAAGACCCTTGTATCACTATTTCGTGGGCGTCGCAGCGATTTTCGGTAACGGCTCAAACGGTGAAGACAAACATCGTGGGCGGCTACAACGCCGAGAATCTACTGGCGGCAATCGTGGTAGGCCTCTTTTTCGAGGTCGACCCGCAGAGTATCGATATCGCATTGAGCCAATATATTCCCAAAAATCACCGCTCACAATATATGAAGACCGACCGAAACGAACTTATAGTCGACGCATACAACGCCAATCCGTCGAGTATGGAGGCGGCTATAAGAAATTTCGCTTCGCTACAATACCCTCACAAGACACTGATACTCGGCGATATGCTCGAACTCGGCGAAAACACACTTGCCGACCACACCAACATAATGAAGATAGTCGAAGAGCAAGGCTTCGACAAAGTAATACTCGTCGGAAAGATTTTCGCCAAGACACAGTCGGAATACACAGCTTTCGATAACGTCGACGGACTGATAGAATACCTCACGTCGGCACCGATAAGCGGCTCGGCAATACTGCTGAAAGGCTCCAACAGTATCGGACTCGAGCGTTTGATAGAATATTTATAACTTTTCGGAGCAAAAGTAGTATCGCCCGATACAAACGATTTGTTTTATAATCGTTTAATTGTCGAGGCGTCGGAGTTTTTGTCTCTCGCCTACGATCCATATCAGGTCGTCCTGCTGCAAGACGGTGCTTGCCGAAGGTGATAGTATACGCTCCTTGCCCCGTTCTATTGCCACTACGATACCGTCGGTATTTTCGCGTATCTTCGAGTTGCGTATGGTAATGCCTATCAGGTGGCTACCGGGATCGATAAAGTGCTTTTGTACCACGATGTCGTCCAGATTAAAGTTTTGGTGGACGGTCTTCTTTTCGTTAAGGAACTCTTTTTTGAACCGCTCTATCACCTCGTCGGTGCCGAATACTCCCACGTGGTCGAGGGGCATTATCTTGGCGTCGGGACCGGGCGAATATATGATACTGTCGCCGCTTTTGATGTAAATGACATTGATGAGGAACTCTTTCCGCCAGTTGAGCTCACCCAGAGTACGCCCTACATATTGTGCATTCTTGGGGACCTCCAAGTCAGTAAGGTGAGCGTCCCAAGCCGATACGTCGTCGATGGAGTTTCGCAGCCTCTGCCGTATGTTCTGTATGGGTTCGTTCTTTTTCTTCTCGGCAGCCTCCCTGACATTGAGGTTGGTAACAAATCGGGTCTCGATACGCTTGTAAAACTTCTGCATATATTTCGACAATAAAAATATTGCCACCACCGTTATGGGCAGAAATATAAGTGTCTGCCCGACGCTGAGGAACTTACTTACCAGATATCCTATCAGTAATATACCGATAATCATTCGCGATACGGCGAGTACGGATAGCTGCTTGTTGTTGTATTCGGGGCTGTCCCACAGCTCTCGGAGGGTTATGTAGTTGGGTTTTTTGTACATCAGAGCCCAGATGAAAGGAGCTGCCACAGCCAGAGTACCTATCATTGCAATCCATTCGGATATGTTGCCGTCGAATGTCTTGTGCAGAAAAGGCACTATCAGATACGACGATAGCAGTATGATAAATACGACTACTATCCCATTGAGCAATATCGTCTGCAGGCTGCCTTTGAGGAGTTGTCGCCACTCGGACTGTGAGCCGAGCACTTGCGAGCTTGCCGAGTAGCTGTTGAGTTTCTGCACGAACTTGGCGGGTAATATTTTCTCTATAAACAGATACACTCTGTCGCTGTATTTAATCATATAAGGAGTGGTGAATGTGGTGATGGCTGATGCTCCCACTGCTATGGGGAACAGAAACTCGTCTATTACCCCCAGCGACATACCCAGAGTAGCTACGATAAAAGCAAATTCGCCTATCTGTGCCATACTCATTGCCACCTGTACGGCGTGTTTTAGCGACTGCCCCGAGAGCAAAGCTCCGAGGAGCGTTGCCGAGAATTTACCCACTATGACCAGAAGCACCACCAGCAACACGGGTAAGCCGTATTGTACGATGACAGCAGGGTTTATCATCATACCCACCGATACGAAGAATATAGCCCCGAACAGGTCTTTGACGGGTTTGAATATATGCTCTATACGTTCTGCTGCGAGTGTCTCGGCAAGGATAGACCCCATTATGAAAGCTCCGAGTTCGGCAGAGAACCCCGCTTGTGTCGCCACTATCACCATACCCAGACAAAGACCTATCGACAGGATAAGATACCCCTCGTCGTCGAGGAGGTTTTTTACCCGTTTCAGGAAAGTAGGTATGACGAATATCCCCAGCAGAAACCAGAGTATAAGGAAGAAACCGAGTTTCAATATGGTCAAAAGCATCTCACCGCCCTCTACGCTCTGAGTAACGGCGACGGTCGAGAGCAACACCATAAGCAAGATGACCACTATATCCTCTACCACCAACACCCCGAAAACGGTCTTTGCGTAGTTTTTGGACTTTATGCCGAGTTCGTCGAAAGCCCTGATAATAATAGTGGTGCTCGACGATGCCAGCATCCCGCCCAGAAAGAGGCAATTCATAGTGCTCCAACCCAATGCCCTGCCCATAAGATAGCCTGCGACGACGATGACCAATATCTCCACTATGGCAGTGATAGAAGCCGAAGCCCCCACACGCATCAGTTTCTTGAAACTGAACTCGAGCCCAAGGCTGAACAGCAAAAAGATGACACCTATCTCGGCAAGTGTCTCCACGTTGTGAATATCGGTAACGGTCGGCACTATATTGATATACGGACTCACCAGAAAACCTGCAATGATGTATCCGAGTACGAGAGGTTGTTTTAGTTTTCTGAATATCAGAGTAACCATTGCGGCTACTATCAATATAAGCCCTAAGTCAGATATGAGAGGCGTAAGAGAGCTTTCCATACGAGTGGTGCGATACTTTATTTTTTTGCAAATATAGAGAAAATAATTATATTTGTGCCTTCGTAATAGGATAAAGCAGGGAATAAGATGGCACGAATTTTGGCGATAGATTATGGGACGAAGAGAGTAGGGGTAGCCGTTACCGATCCGTTGGGAATGATTGCAGGGGCACTTGCAACGGTGGAGACCCCCCGCATATTCGATTTCTTGAATGAATATTTGACGGTAAACGATTGCAACAGATTGGTGATAGGTTATCCGCTGACGCTCAGAAACGAGCCGGCAGAGGTAACACGTGAGATAGACCGATTTATAGAACGTTTTGCCTCGCTGTATCCCTATATAGAGGTGATAAAATACGATGAGCGTTTCACCTCGAAGCTTGCCTTCGATACCATTTTGGCGAGTGGTGTCGGACGCCGTAAGCGTCGCGACAAAGCCGTAATAGACCGCATCTCGGCAACTATTATCCTGCAGAATTATTTGGAAAGCATTTCCGTTTAGGCGGTTTGCTCTGGAATCTTTTGTATAATCGCCAAAACGAAAAGTACACGAATTTAAAACGAAAAGTACAAAAAAAATACTTTTCGTTTTTTCTTTACCCCAACCTTTTCTCCGCTATCCCAATGTACTCAGGATTTAGCTCTATACCGACGTAATGCCGTCCAAGTTCACGGGCTACCATAGCCGTTGTACCTGCCCCCATAAAGGGGTCGAGGACAACGCCGCCGACAGGACACCCCGCCAAGATACAAGGCTTGACTAAGTCAGGCGGATATGCAGCAAAGTGAGCCTCTTTAAGCGGTCGTGTCGGCACTCTCCAAACGTCACGCTTTCGCCTCATATACTTACCGTCTATAACCTTCCACCGCTCGCCTCCCTTGCAAATGGTCTGCACACCCAAACAAGCCTTTTCGCCGAGAGACAAACGTTTGCTCCCTTCTCTTACAAGTTTCTTCCTACCGTCGTATTTAGCGTCTTCCATTATAGCCTTATAGTCGAAGTAATATTTTGGCGACTTAGACAACAGGAATATGTACTCGTGGGCTTTTGTACAACGGTCTTCTACGCTCTCGGGCATCGGATTCGGCTTGTGCCATATTATATCTTGTCGCAGATACCAGCCACTGTCTCGAAGAGCGAATGCCAAGAGCCACGGTACGCCGATAATATCTTTGTTTTTATATCCTTTTGTATTAAAGGTGGTGATAATATCGCCGATATTGCTTGCATCTGGCTGTACGCCTGTACGCACTTTCTTACCTTTACCCTTGTTGCTGCCGGCGTATGAATCGCCTATATTGAGCCAAAGCGTACCGTCGGAACGCAACACACGGCGGCACTCGGCAAACACCTCCGTCAGTTTATCGACGTACTCTTCGGGCGACTGCTCTAAGCCTATTTGCCCCGTAACTCCATAATCCCGCAGGGCGTAATACGGAGGGCTCTTTTCAAATTAATTATTACCTTTGTCATCTCTCACATTTTTTCACATAAAAAACAGGTGTCGACGCACCTGACTTGAGGTTTCTGCCTCTGTCAGTAGTGCGTCGACACTTTAAATGTTATACGGGAGGTGAGAGTCCCGTTTAAATGGCGGGGGCTTTTTTTTATACCCCTAACCTTACTATATTGTAATTTTTGTTTTGGGCAATATTTTGCTCCTCTGTGGTTATGTTTTTGAGTACTGTTGCATCTAATGCTATATTCTTAGCAGGTTTATTTGTATTGTCGGCCAGCTTATTGAATATTCCCACAACACTCTCCCTCGATATGCTCGGGCAACGGACAAACGATATTCCCCTTACTTGTACTCCAAGCTCCCACCCGTCCGACACATTGATTGTCGTAAGTGAGGGGCAATCGCATATTGAACCGCTTACCTCAGAATATCCATATTCGCTTATATTTGCCCCGAGTGTAAGCGTCGAGAGGCTGTCCATTCTCGAGATAGCTTTCTCTCTAAGCATTGATATTACGGGCAGTTTGAGCTCTTCTACACTCACACAACCATCGAAAGCGTACTTGTCTATCTCTCGAGCGAGATTCGTTATTACTGTACGCAGGTTTACACAGCCGGCAAAAGCCCAAGCGCCGATATAACGGGCATCGCTTATATTGACCTTAGCAAGCCTATGCTTATTGGTAAAAAAGTAAAAAGGTATCATCTTCATGCTATTTATGTCGACCTCTTCCAAAGAGATACAGTCGAGGAACAAGTAGGCAGTGTTGTCGGTGATTTCGTATTGCCTGGGAAGAAACACCTTTTTTAGGCCAGTACAGCCCCACAGTCTGGATAGTCGTGAGTTGTTGAATATCGTGGACTGCTCCGGCAGGTTCAGCTCCTCGAGGTTATGGCAGTTGGTAAGTGCACTAAACACAAACGTATTGCACTTAGGTAACTCTATCTTTGAAAGCCGTGTACAGTTTTGAAAAGCAGAAGCCGATACGCGTGTTGCCTCAGGAAAGTACACCTCCAGAAGCTCTCTGCACTCCGAAAAGGCACCCTGCTTTACTATCTTTACTTTCGGCAGTATTGTATTCCAGCTATCCTGCGTTCCTTGCTTGTTTACGTAATATATCTGAGAGCCTCTGAACGCCGATGGCTCTATCGTCTGCGCCTCGCTGAACGAGCCGCTCGATAGGTGAGAGTATTTAAATAAAGAGTCGGGTATTGTGGTCAATTTGTTCATTTTTGCCGACCTTATGGCAGTAAACTCAAAGGTATCCTCGGCAATACTATTTTCTTCACTTTCGTAATGTTCTATGTAGTTCAATCGACGTAGATAGTCGTCACCGAAAAACCGTTCTCCTGTTTTGGGGGCCATAGCTTTCACTCTATCCTCTATGATATTTTTGATTTCCTGAAATCTTGCCTCGTGTGCCACCCCACTCGTAGAGTGCTCATTGAGCAGCCGGCGCAATTCTTCAACAGCAGCTTTTACCGTTGCCGTTGAGTTGTCCTCTCCGGTCTGCCTACAGTAGTCCAAAATAGCTTTTAGAGCGTTGTAGATTCGTAGTCGAGTATTGCCACCTTGTGCAGTTTCTTGCTTTATAGTAAGGAGAGAGTTGTGTATATCTGTGTAATTCATATTGTTTTTTAAAAGTTTACATTTACATAAATCTTCATTTTCCCATCAGATAGGGCGGCTACCGGACCTTGCACACGCACTTGGACATCTCCCGTGCTCGTTATCTTTACATACGCGGCAACCGCCTCAATAACATTGGGCGGTATGATACCGGTAGGTATCTCCTCTGCTACTGCCGCGAAGATCATTTGTTTGCCTTGCTGCCATTCGCCTGGTATTTGTAAGCTACCGACCTTAAGCCACCTGTTATCGACCTCTCCGGGGTATGCAAGAACTTCTCCTCTAAGGCTTGTGCTATTAATCCCTCTTTGTACACGCAAAGTACCTCCTCCATTTTCGACAGGCAAGACTCTTTCTTCGCTAATACGTTGCATACTATTAAGAGACGTAAATAGTACTCCTGCATGACCGGGCACACCGCCAAACACCACTACTCCTACCTTATGCCTGTATGTAGGCAATACTGCTCCGCTGTGGTATGTTCCGGTCTCCTCCTCTTCGGACCTACCGTGAAGGTGTATCTTGTCCTTTTGGTAAGTACCGGCTTCGACTCTCCCTTCAAAAAAGACTATATCGCCATCTATCCAGGCATAACCGGCACTTAGCGTCGTAGTCGGTTCCGTACCACCTGCATGCGTCACCTCCAGCCCGGACAGTATTACCGCATTGCTGCCGAATAGCCCTCTGCATACTTGCTGTAGACACTCTCTGTGCTCGTCTACCGTCCGCACAAACGTTTCGTCGGCAGGGAAACCTGCTGCCATGTTATTCAATAATATCTTTCTCATCTGTTTACTATTGTATAATTGATTGAAATTAATTTATATCTATCTATCCGTGCCCTCATCCTGTCGCTTGCCTGTATGTCGGTAGGCATTACGACGGTAAAGCCCATCGCTACGCCATAACGCGTGTCTTTGATAAACCACGCCTTGCCAAAGTAGAATTTTACATAGGCGGGGTCTGTCGCTCGAAAAAAGAAATACCCTTGCGTCGAGCCCATCTCCTCTATATATATACGTCGCTGTATTGCGTCGTACTCGTCGTTAAGCATCTTCTCGAGAAAACATACCTGAGGAGTAATGGTAAGGTCGTAATGCCACCCGCCAAACACCACTTCAAGACCATTTAAGGTATTATTAAGCACCGTACCGAGAGCCACCAGTATCGCCTTGGCTATGCCTTTGAAAATCCTACCTAAAAAGGCAAATCTTAATATCTTTCTAAAATCGGTCATATCGTAGCGTATGATTTAAAGGTTATCTCTGCCTTGTTGAGCTCCATATAGCCGGACATCGGCACGTATGTGCTTACTATATCTTCTGGGGTATTGTTTCCGTAGCTCGCCGACGATACAAGAACCTCGGCAACACGTACACCGTCTATCTTCTGGATAGCATCTATTAGAGCCATATTGGAGTATATGCCATCGAAAGGCATGCTCTCGAGGTATGCCGATATGGCTCGCTCTATGTCCTGGGTTGTTAAATCTTTAAGTGGGTCATAGTGTACGAGTAGCTTGACACTAAACTTATCAGCATCGCCGCTCGAGAGCATTACCCTCACGCCGGCATCCTTTATTCTACGAATATACTCGGATACCTTTTTGACCGTTTCCTCTGGTAGCCTGAACGGCTTGCCATCCTTTTGCCCGGCTATTTTTGCCGATAAAACGCCGTTCTTTTCTGTCAGCGAACAGTATTTTACTACTTGTGCGTCTTCATTTATTTCCGGATACACATCGGTGTCCGGTGGTAGTGTATAGTCCAGTTGAAATGCTTGGATTTTCTCCGCATACCAGCTCAGGGTATGAGGGCGAAGGCGATTGAAATGCTCTTCGAGTTTGGTGATACTATCGCCGGTTATCTTTTCGAGTATCATCAGCCCGTATGCAAGGGCATAAAATAGAAGGCTCTCGATGCTTACTGCCGAAAATTGCTCCTCGAATCCCTTCGAAGTGTCTATACCATACTTCTCGATAACGGCAGGCTGGCGCAGCCACTCGTCTGTGATTATCTTTTTCCACTCTTTTGTTGTCATTGTTATTCAAAAGTAAAGTCAAATGTGTAATCGAATATTTTAAAAGCGGTTTCGTCCTTATCTATTACTCCCGTTGCTGGGTTGATGCCGTGCGATGCATAATAGTCAAATACTTGCTTGTTTACTGCATTACCACTGTATGTTATTTCTACGCCGGGAGTAGGCATATCCGACACGTTCATGCCATTCTCTTTGGCGATATCGTAAGCCATATCAGCTTCTCCTGTAAGCACAAGAGCAATGTCTATAAATGTTTGACCCGCAGCCGCAATAGTTGTCATCATAGGAAAGCTCTCTTTATTTGGCGAGCGACAAAAAATAGTCCGGCTATTGCTGACACTACCCCCAAATATATTAACACCTTTTGCCACCACACAAGCCCACGCTTTACCGTGACGGCGTTTATCTCTTCTATTTTAGACATCATACGCTTCTCGCTCAGGTGTATAAGGCTGTCTACTTGCGAGACGGTCAGGGCTGTCGTCGTATTGTCTACGATATGCCTGTCGCTTTGCCTGCCGCTTTGTCTGTCGGTGGTCTGTGTGGCCGACCGAACGATGCGCCCCAGAGTGTCGTAGTCTACCACGTTATAGTCGATACGTTCGGCTGCCCATTCGGACAGCTCCTCGTTTGTCTCGGTAAGTCGACGGAGCAGCAAGTCTATCTTTCGGTCTGTAACTTGTGCCGTACTATCGACCTGTGTCGACTCTATTTTTGCGACCGTTTCATTTTTTACCGCTCTCTTTGCTGTAGTACAACAAATGGCTACTATTGCAATAGTTAATACTGTGATTGATTTAAAAGTTTTCATGCTTTTTTTGTTATAGTTCTGACGTTTTCAAGACGAGCGTTAAGCTCTTCTATTTCTTTGCTCATCTTCTTGTTCTCTGTCGCCAAGCGTTGAACGTCATAGCGGAGAGCAGAGTTCTCTAAGCGAAGTGCTGTTATCTCCTCTACAAGTATCTTGTTTTTTTCGACAAGCAGGTCGATGCTTGCCTGCATTTCGTGCAGGAAGTCGTTTTTCGATTTCCTACGACCGACAAGCCAAGCAATTACACTTGTTATGGGAGCAATGATATATCCAATAAAATTAGTCCAATCGTTCATAATATTACATTTAGGTCAACACGTCCATTAATGCCGTCAACACTATCAGTGACGGAATACTGCCAACAAACAAAGCTACTCCATCCCTTAGGCAGCTTTGGCTTAATTGCAGGATTAAATACAGCAGGGTAACTCGCTATCCATAAAGGTATATGTGTAAGTCCGCCGTTACTGCGATTATTAAGATATGGGGCATAGGAGTATATCCACATTTTATATCCATGCTCTTTTAGGCGATTTTCAAAAGAGAGTACACATTTATCGAATGCAGCTCCTTTAAATACTATATTAGCGCCCTCTATGTCGAGGGCAAGAGGGAAGTCGGCTTTTCCAACCTCTTTCTCGATAGCTCGTACAAAACGGATAAAGGTGTCCGCCTCTGTTTTTGCATCGTTGCCCTTGGCAAAATGATAGAAGCCTATGCTCAGTCCAGCGGCTTTTGCTCCTTTGGCTTGCTCTATGTCCTGTTTTAGGTTGAAGTTGCCAGTTCCTTCGGTCGCCTTGATAAAGACAAATGATATGCCGTGTTTTTTTACGCGGTTGAAGTCGATGTTCTTTTGGTAAGCCGATATGTCTATTCCTTTGTTCATATTTTTCAGTATTTTATTCAAAATTACTCCACCCGTATAAGCTGCACAAAAACTGCTGTCATTTTGTCACAACTATATTAAACTCTCCCCCCGTCTCCTCATACTCTTCGTATGATGTACTAAATCTTAGCGTCCTTATTCGTAGCCCATTGGTGTTATTGTTCGAGGTGCTTACCCCCGACAACATAAGAGGCTGTGCGTATCCGCCATCGGGTTGCCAGCCGTGTAGGGCTTCCGTTAGGCAGTGTTCTAACTCAAAGTACTGCATAGCGTCTTGTTTTGCCCCGTCGGGAGCGGTCTCATAGCTTTGCGAATACACTGCAACCAAAAGGCGTACTCTTACCTCTACTGTAGCCGTCAGTCCACCGAGAGCAATATTCTCGTATGTGGTATCCGGAAAGTCTATCAATGCCGCGGGAAACGATACGCTCGGTCGTAACTTACTATTACTCTCTTGTCCAAAGTCTTGCTCT
>ERZ773067.41-NODE-41-length-81170-cov-9.728829_pt1 | contig 81170 bp, 62 predicted proteins | sample MGYA00580622_ERZ773067 | MGnify/ENA primary metagenome ERZ773067 (study PRJEB29015, sample SAMEA2737998) | human oral metagenome | biome: human oral; feature: human-associated habitat; material: dental | place: China | collected 2113 ...
GTCCGAACGTATTAGCGGCCTATCGGCCGAATGAGGATTGGGAGAGTTTACGGGGCTACGTATGTAGGGACAGACCCCGTGTCTGTCCGAATGTATTAATATCTCGCGTCCGCCCGAATCGCTCTTTCAATCAGCACAACCAAATATATTACGTTAGCTCAGTGTAATATACCGGTTAGGAAAAAGCGAACTAATATAAAGTTCGTTGGAACACAGATAGCGAAGACAGGGATAAGAGCGAAATGCTTCGGAATGCCGAGATGGAGAAACAGAGCGAGAAGCAGGGTTTGAAGAACATAATTCACTACGTGCGAAAGAACAAATCCGGCGCCACGCTTGGCAGTCGAACGAACCCGAAAAGTGAATCGGGTGCTGGCAATATAGTTGAAAACGAAGCTCACCGCATAAGCCACCGTGTTGGCCAAACTCGGAGCAAACCGAGGCAGTATACTTACAAGAGCAAGATAAACACCATATTGCAAACCGGTGGCAAGGACGCCCACGATGATGAATCGAATAACTTGCGCTTTAGTGGCGGAAGGGCTTGTAGTGCTTTTCATCTGCATAACGGAGTAGGTGACTGTCGCCTTTGCTATCGCCAAAAGCTATCAAACGATAAGAGCTTCGGGCGGGATAGAGTTTCTTTATCCTTTTTAGTTTCTCTCGACCGTAGCAGTTCTTGGTTAGGAACTTGCCGGTTAGCTTTCCGTTTCGCACATCGATTCGGGTGCCCTCAATCCGGATGTCGCCGCTTAAGTCGTGAAAGAACGGCTTAACCCAGTTTTCGATACTGGCCGTGATGACAACAACCTTGCTTCCCTCACCTATGGCTCGTTCTATCGTTTGCAAGCCCTTGGGACGTAATAAATTTTGATTCTCGACAGCGAATCGACGGCACGTTTCGTCGAATTGGTCTATCGCCATGCCTCGAAACAATAGGGAAAAAAGTTGTTGCTTGGCTCGCCAGTTCGGGTAAAGGCGCAACTTCATCATAACGAGCAGTGGCAACATAAGCATTATGGCAAAAAAGGTTCGGGACGTGCCTTTGGCAAATCGGGCGAAAACTAGAAAGGTGTCACGTCGGGTCAAGGTTCCGTCGAAATCGAATGCGTAAATGGTCATGCTTCAGAGAATGTATATAATGAACAGGTAGGACAAGCCGAATGCGAGAACGATAAGTTGAGTGAATCGGTCGCGAATGATAATCTTGGTAGGGTCGCCGCTTTTCTTGTCGACCACTGCGATTTGAATGTATCGCAACAAACCGAGCAGCACAAATATGCTTGTAAGATAAAGATGCTCGGTGTTCAAATGGGCAATCACTTCGGGGCTGACGGTGTACATGATGTAGCACACGAGCGTAACACTGGCCGTTATGGTTATGGCCTGGTTGATGAAAGTGATATTGTAACGTATCGTGTTTTTTCTGGGCGGAAGACCGGTTTCATTCATCCGTAGAACGTCATCGCGCCGCTTGGCAAACGAAAGGAACAGCATCAACAGAAAAGTCATCAGCACAATCCACTTACTGAGGGTTATGTCGGCCGCTGTTCCGCCGGCGAGTATTCGTAGTATGAATCCGAGAGCAATTATACACACGTCGATTATCGCATATTGCTTCAGCTTTAAGCAATAGGCAACATTCATGAACCAATAAGCCAACAATATTCCGGCCGTAGGAAGAGTCTCTGTGCCTAGCGGAACCAGCGCAAGCAAACCTAGAGAAAATAAACCGACAATAAGCGCAATGGCCTGGTGGATACTCACCCGCCCGGAGGCTATAGGTCGGCACTGCTTATCGGGATGTTTACGGTCGTCGTTGCGGTCGACAATATCGTTAAGACAATAAATCGACGACGAGATGAAACAAAAAGCGAGCATCGTTATGAAACTGTTGAGCATCGCATGCGAGTCGAGTATCGCCCGACCGAAAAACACGGGCAGGAAAATAACAAGATTCTTTATCCACTGTTGCGGACGGATGAGCAAAAACAGATTTTTCATTTGAAGATTTTATTTATCGCTTTGCCGAGTAGCCACGCAACGGGCAACGTAGCGGCTAGCGTGATTAGGAATGTGGGCCAGTAGCCGGCATGGAGACGTTCGATGTAGCGCATCACGAAATGATAGTGCAGCAGATAAATCTCCAGACTCAACGCACCGACAAATCGCAACGTCCAGTTGAACCAGTGGGGTGAACGTGGTAGAATTTTCCCGGCCAACAACGCAGCGGTAACGGTTAGCGGAATGTAGAGCATCCGTTCGAGAAAGAGAGGAAAAGTACCGTACCTCGCTTGCTCTAAATATATTCCGACAGCGAGCGTACCGGCAAAAAGAAACAAGATGAGCCAAACGGATGAGCCAGCAAGCTGACGATTTTCTTTCACGGCCTGTCCAAGATTTATGCCGATGAAAAAGATTGGTAGCCGACTCCAGAAAATCTCCAAATGGCCCAGTGCGTGATTCAGAGGCACAATATATTGCACGACAATGCACCACGCCATCATCGCCACGGGCAACCAACGATAAACAGGGTTACGCGAAATGAGTCGCATGTAGAACGGAGCAGCGACATAGAGTGCCATAATTGCAGGAACATACCAAAAGGTTAGCTCCGTTCGTAGCCAGAAGTTTATGTTCAGACCAATGTTGGCTATAAGATTACCGATGCCGGTGCAGGCTCCACTGTGATCTACAATCTGGGGAAAGAAGTAATCGGGAATATAATAGAGGCTGGCTATGACGAACCATGTTGGATAGATTCGTTTGAATCGCCGACACAGGAAATCTTTTATTGACGGATTCTTAGTCCAGGCGAACCACAGGCCGATTCCGCTCAGGAAAAGGAATATGTCAACGCCAATGTTGCCCATCCGTCTGAGCCCGAAGAAGGCATCGTCACGTGGCAGTCCAACATGGAAAAGCATCACGAAAATGATTGCTGCTCCCATCAGTTCGCCGCGATAACGACTGATGCTGCCGAGTTCAAAACAGTTTATCTTCATTTTAGTTTGGGTGATGGTATTCGTTTCATGAGTTCTTTGAATAGCCACGCCAGGCACAGCGAGGTTACGATATAGAGCATAATACCGACAAAGAGGTTGCCATCTTTCGAAATACCGATAAATATTTTCCGGGTTATGGGGTGACACACAAATAACACGGCAGATATGCCGCCCATCCACACAGCGACTCTCATGAATAGCGCGTTCAACTTGTCGAGAATTGTAATACGATAGGGTTCCGAAAGGAGTTTCACCAGGCTTATTCCGGCCGAACAAACAAGCAGCGGCACTATGAACCACGTGTGGAAACTTCGACCGAGAAACCATATTCCGACAAGCGAAACCGCCAGCACGAGCAGGTTAAACCATCTTCCCACCGGTTTCATGTGTCGCGCATAGAGCAGTCCGGCACCAAAAGGCAGCATACCGCCGACGAAATTATATCGCCATCTATTTAGAGCTTCACCCTCTGGATTGCACGTCATCTGAATTGCCGTGCACACAATAATGAGCACAACAGTCCAAGCCCAATGTCGGCGGAAAAGTAGAAGCCGATAGATGATGTAGAGTTGTAGCATTAGCCCGAAAAACCAGTAAGGACCTGGCCATATTATCGCATCCGGGCGGGGGAGCAGGTTGTTCAGCAAGCCGAGTTGCGCAACAATGTCAATTACCTCGTAGCGATGACTTCCGGATGTTATTGCGTCAATCATTGTGAAAGCCACGAAGCCAACAATCATCATGCGGAATAGTTTTTTCCAGTGATACAAAACGAAGCTCCACGGCCGAGGTGATGATTGGTTCGACTCGTATTTCAGTACTAGTCCGTAGGCCGAAAGGAACAGGAATATCGGTACACCGTAGTGCCCGAAGAATGAAATGATGTGAAATGGTATCTGTTCGTTCCATCCGCCACTCATCACCGAGTCAAGCCACTGAACGTTGTGCTCGAAGAACTGATACTCGTTTTCCTGTACCATTCCTGGCAGCCAATGGCAATAATTGTGTAGGAATATTCCCATGATGGCTATTCCTCGTAAGGCAGCACACTCGGCGCTACTCAAAATGTTTCTCGATTCGTTATCCATGGCGCAATGCGTCGTAGTTGGTTGTGTTTTTGAGTTTGCGCTCGCGATGCTCGTTGTAGCGAGGACTAAGAATGTTATATTCGGCATGATAAGCTTTCGTCGCAACGCCTGCAAGATAGAGTAACATATGAGGTAGCGCATCGGTCATGAACCGCTTGTTACGCGATGCCACTATTTGCTTGAACAGGTCGGGATTCTGGCGAACATATTCCGGCGAACAATAAACCCAGAAAGGAATCTCGAATTCATAACGCGCTAAATCGTAGTTAATGCCTGCTGAATGATTCCGACAGATGAATCCACGTCGGCCTTCATAGCACTCCTCACCGTGGTCGGGCATATAGATAACTACGGCATTCTTATTTTCGAAGCGGCGTATAATTTGATCAACAATTGAGTCGTTGTAGAGCACGGCATTGTCATATTCGGCCAACGTTGCTCTCCGTTCGGCGTTCAACTCGGGACGACGTTCTTTATAATCCTCGGCCTTGAAGTGCTGCCTATTTTTAGGATAACGTTGATGATAAGCAACGTGCTGCCCCATAAGATGGAATATGATGAGGTTTCGAGCCTTATTTTCTTTCTCTAATTTGTTATCATAGTCGTCAATCAGCCCGCGGTCGAACCGATGCAACCGGTCATTTCGTGTATCGAACATCGCGGCCGACAGTTTGGGATTATTTAAAAAGAACCCTCCGCTGAAATCATAAACCGCTTCTCTGGCCTTCGGCAAGAACTGGTTTGTTACGAAGCTCACATGATAGCCGGCTTTTCTGAACAACGCCGGGAAAAGCGGATAGTCACACCACTCACCTTTCTGTCCCACAACATGCAGCGAAAACACATTCTTGAAAACAAAACTCGTGAGATTCCACGGCGAAACCACATCTCCGAACGGAACCAGCAATCCGGTCTTCTGCCGCTCCATCTGCCGCGGGGTCGTGGGCATGAAATAGCCATATTGCTGCGAATGATGCTTTCCGAAACTCTCGCCGATGATGAGCACTATATTCGGTGAATGGAATGAACAACTGTCAACACTCAAATCCCGATTAGCCTCTATGAGTCGGCCAATCTGCTGCGACGCCAACCTATTTGAAAATACACTGAAAGCAAGCCTATATACTGGCAGATAGAATTGCGCACAATCCTTGGTTGTAAGCTCATGCTCCACCTCACCAACGGTTTTCATCCTAAACATTTGCACCATCTCACACTTATTGCCAACCGAATCGATAATACCCCAAACCAGAAATCCCAAAACAATGAAACCACCAATGGGCGAACTCTGTTTCAGATAGTGGCACAGCAAGCGACAAACCAGCTTTTCTTTCAATGAGAACCATTTCACAAAGGGTAGTCTGAACGACAGTATCAAATGCACAAGGGCTATCAGCAGAATCACTCCCACGCCCGACCACAACAGCTCGGGCGCAAGATAAGTACTCAAAAACTCGCCGGCCTCTCTACTGTCTGTTTCGCCCACCAGCAGAAGCATAGATGGATTGAGCGTAGAACGGAATTTCTCCCAGCAAAACACATCGGCTATACTCACGAGATATACCAACATACTTATAAGAATCCGAATATAACACCTCATCGCCCGAGGGAAAAGCATGATTACGGACGTCAATACATAAAGGTCTACAAATAGCTCGAGCCACAAACCCGGATAAACCTCCGAATCTGGCCGTGGTAACTCCAAAAACGAAACCGTAATTGCTGTAACATACATGAAGAAAAAGAACTGGGCATTGTCTTTCACCGGCCTAAATACCACTGCAAGCATTTCACAGGTTTTTCGTAGGAAATACATAGGTTGTTTTTTTATTTGAAGCAAAGTTAACCGAATTAGCCCTAACGCTTGCAGCAAAGCTCAAGAAACCCTCAAACCGCTCCACATCCTATCTCTACACTTTTCAAATCAAAAACGCATCCTCCCGTATAAGGTCTATCGTTCTTGCCGTAGATAGATGTGACCATTATATTGCATCGAGCTCGCATACTCAGAATACCATATTCTAGCCGGGAAGCACGTTAGTGAAATTAAAATTTCCGGTGTGGAGCAGAAAGCAAATGCAAATCCTAAAGAAGAAAGACAAAGAAAGGGGCCGATAATCAGCCTCTTTCTTTGTCTTTCCAATTGTCGGGATGACCAGACTCGAACTGGCGACCACTGGTCCCCCAGACCAGCATTCTAAACCTACTGAACTACATCCCGCAGACTTTAACGACGCAAAAGTAATCACTTCCTAAGGTCTGCACAAGCTTTCGAAAATGTTTTTAGACTGGGGCTCGCCTTAATTACTAGAGAAATCTGCAAAACGGTTCTAAGTCTTAGTCCATATTGACGATAGAATGAGAAAAAGAGAGCCCGTCGACTAATTCGACAGGCTCTCGTAGTGTTTATCTCTTCGCCTTGCGGCTTTGCGGTTCGGTTATATCGAGAATATTGCGACGGTTGATTTCCATGCGCATGTATTCGTCTTGAGACCCTACGATGATTTTTTGCCATTGACGTAAACCGGTTCCAGCTGGTACGAGATGACCGCAGATAACATTCTCCTTCATGCCTTCGAGATAGTCGGTCTTACCGCGAATGGCTGCTTCGTTGAGTACCTTCGTTGTTTCTTGGAATGATGCGGCACTCATGAAACTCTTTGTTCCGAGGGCTGCACGGGTGATTCCTTGCAACATCTGGGTAGCTGTTGCCAAGACGGCGTCGCGTACTTGAACGGTACGGAGATCACGGCGCTTGAGACTAGAGTTTTCGTCGCGTAACTTGCGAACTGAGAGTATCTGACCTTTGTAACAATATTCTGAATCTCCTGGGTCGGTAACAACTTTCTTTCCCCAGATACGGTCGTTCTCAGCAGCAAAGTCGAGTTTGTCTACGAGTTCTTGCTCTAGGAAAGTAGTATCTCCCGGATCGTCTATTCGAACCTTGCGCATCATTTGTCTAACGATGATTTCGAAGTGCTTATCATTAATTTTCACTCCTTGGAGTCGATAAACGTCCTGAACTTCGTTAACGATATACTCTTGTACGGCAGTAGGACCTTTAATCGATAGTATGTCAGCCGGGGTGATTATGCCGTCGGAGAGTGGTGTTCCGGCACGCACTGCATCATGTTCCTGCACTAGGATTTGCTTCGATAGGCTAACTAGATACTTACGTTGTTCTCCAGTTTTGGAGGTTATCATTATCTCACGATTGCCTCGTTTGACTTTTCCCATGGTTACTTCACCATCGATTTCGGAAACTACTGCCGGATTCGATGGGTTGCGTGCTTCAAAGAGTTCGGTTACACGCGGTAGACCTCCAGTAATATCACCTGCTCCACCAACCGAACGTGGGATTTTAACGAGCGTTGTTCCGGTTTTCACCTTTGTTCCGTCTTTAACAACTTGTTCGAGATGTCCTCCCACTGGCAGATTGTAAGTTCCGAGAATATCCTCAGCTGCGTATTGTCCATCGGCTCCTTTCTTGGCCCCCGACTTCACGATATCAAGTGTCGGCACGTGATTTTTATCGCGTGCTTCGGTTATGATTCGCTCTGTGAGCCCGGTTGCCTCATCGGTTTCAGCCTTATAGGTTGTTCCTTCAATGACATCGTGTAATCTGATTACACCCTCATATTCACTCACGATAACAGCGTTAAACGGATCCCATTTACAAATGAGATCATCTTTCTTGACAGTATCGCCATTTTTGAAATAGAGTGAGCTGCCGTATGGCACATTATCGGTGAGGAGCACAATACCTGTTTTGGGATCAATGAATCGAATATCTGCGAGTCGGCTCACAACCATCTGGCATTTCTTGTTGTCCTCATCTACGAAAGGTACCGTGCGGAGTTCGTCGAACTCAATTCGGGCGTCATTTTTCGAAACGATGGAAGCGTTGGAGGCAGCATTACCTGCCACACCTCCAGCGTGGAATGTTCGCAGCGTAAGCTGTGTTCCAGGTTCACCAATAGCTTGGGCTGCAATGACTCCTACAGCTTCACCAAGCTGAACCATACGGGCTGTTGCGAGATTTCGGCCGTAGCACTTCATACATACTCCTTTTTTGCTTTCGCAGGTGAGCACAGAGCGGATTTCGACCATCTCGAGCGGTGATTGTTCTATAGCTCTTGCTTTTTCTTCGGTTATTTCTTCGCCGGCGGCCACAATAAGCTCGCTAGTTGCGGGGTTCACAACGTCATGTACCGACACTCGACCGAGAATGCGTTCATAGAGTGTTGCAATAACTTCATCACCGTTCTTGAGTGCTCGGCATTCAAGTCCACGTAGAGAACCGCAGTCTTCTTCGGTAATAATAACATCATGTGAAACGTCAACCAAGCGTCTGGTAAGATATCCGGCATCAGCGGTTTTCATGGCCGTGTCGGCTAGTCCTTTTCTTGCACCATGCGAAGATATAAAATATTCGAGCACCGACATTCCTTCCTTGAAATTCGAAATGATCGGGTTCTCGATGATTTGGGTTCCTTCGGCTCCTGCTTTCTGTGGCTTAGCCATGAGTCCGCGCATACCAGCAAGCTGGGCTATCTGGTCAGCTGATCCACGTGCTCCAGAATCGAGCATCATGTAAACGGCATTGAATCCCTGGTCAGCTTCGGTCATATGTTTCATCACGTTCTGCTTCAGGTTATTGTTCACGTGTGTCCAAGCGTCAATAACCTGATTGTAGCGTTCTTTATCGGTTATGAAACCCATTTCATAGTTCTGGCGCACTTGGTCTACTTCCTCTTGTCCCTTTCCAACGATACTTTCTTTCTCTTCAGGTACGATGATATCACCGAGATTGAACGAAAGACCAGCAACATATGACATGTGATACCCCAGATTCTTTATACCGTCAAGGAACGTACATGCTCGTGCCATTCCGACAGCTTTGATTACATCGGCAATAAGTCCGCGCAGGGATTTCTTGGATATGATTCCATTGAAAAATCCGACTTCGATTGGAATAATCTGATTGACGATGACACGTCCGACAGATGTTTCTACTAATCGCTTCTGTATTTTGCCATCGAGCAAGTCGTCGACCATCACTTTCACTTGTGCATGCAAGTCGCATCTTCCTTCATTGTTTGCAATGATAGCTTCCTCAGCTCCGTAAAAAGTTAGGCCTTCGCCTTTTGCACCCGGGCGAATCTTTGTGATATAGTATAGACCAAGCACCATATCTTGCGAAGGAACAGTGATGGGTGCTCCATTTGCTGGATTGAGAATATTATGGCTTTGAAGCATGAGTACCTGTGCTTCAAGAACAGCCTCGTTGCTCAATGGCAGATGTACGGCCATCTGGTCACCGTCAAAGTCGGCATTGAACGCTGTACATGCCAATGGGTGTAGCTGAATGGCTTTACCCTCGATAAGTTTTGGCTGGAAAGCCTGTATACCCAAACGGTGAAGTGTCGGGGCACGGTTCAGAAGAACGGGATGCCCTTTCATAACGTTCTCAAGAATATCCCAAATCACCGGTTCACGGCGATCAACAATTTTCTTTGCACTCTTAACGGTTTTGACAATACCACGCTCAATAAGTTTACGGATTATAAACGGCTTGTAGAGCTCAGCAGCCATCAACTTAGGTAAACCGCACTCACCCATTTTTAGCTCTGGGCCAACGACAATAACCGAACGTGCGGAATAGTCAACACGCTTACCCAGAAGATTCTGACGGAAACGTCCTTGTTTACCTTTAAGTGAATCGGAGAGGGATTTCAGTGGACGATTGCTTTCACTCTTTACTGCCGATGACTTACGACTGTTGTCAATCAGAGAGTCGACGGCTTCCTGAAGCATACGCTTCTCATTTCTAAGAATTACCTCTGGAGCTTTAATCTCAATGAGCCTTTTCAAACGGTTATTACGAATGATAACACGACGATAGAGATCGTTAAGATCGGATGTAGCGAAGCGTCCACCATCCAGCGGTACAAGCGGGCGAAGTTCAGGCGGAGTAACTGGAACAATCTTCATAATCATCCACTCCGGACGATTAATCCCCTTGGCCTGACGTAGAGATTCCACTACCTGAAGACGCTTTAGAGCTTCGCTTTTACGTTGCTGACTGGAATCGGTTGTTGCACGGTCACGAAGTTCGCCTGCTAGACGGTCGAGATCTATGTTCAACAATAAGTCGTAAATTGCTTCTGCCCCCATCTTTGCGATGAACTTCTTTGGATCAGAATCGTCTAGAGTTTCATTTCCTTCGGGAACTTTATTGTATAAAATATCCAGATATTCATCTTCTGAAATGAGGTCGAACTTATGCGAACCGTTTAAGTCATCCTCACTATCAGTCTGTTTCATCCCCTCAACAACTCCCGGCTGAATAACTACATATTTTTCATAGTAGACAATGGAATCCAGCTTCTTTGTTGGAAGTCCTAACAGATAGCCTATCTTATTCGGTAAACTCCGGAAATACCAGATATGGGCAACCGGAACAACCAGTTCTATATGACCGGCGCGCTCGCGGCGTACCTTTTTTTCGGTTACTTCAACTCCGCATCTGTCACAAACTATTCCTTTGTAACGAATCCGTTTATACTTTCCACAAGCACACTCATAGTCCTTAGTGGGTCCGAATATACGTTCGCAAAAAAGACCGTCACGCTCGGGTTTATAAGTTCTGTAGTTAATTGTTTCCGGTTTGGTGACTTCACCATAAGAGTTTTCCAGAATCTCTTCCGGGGAGGCCAAGCCTATTGTAATCTTACTAAAATTACTCTTAACTTTATTTTCTTTCTTAAAAGCCATGTTTTACTTCTATTTTAGGGTGAACGTTTTAATCAAGTTTGATACTTAGACCTAGTCCTCGAAGTTCGTGCAACAGCACGTTCAACGATTCGGGTATACCTGGAGTCGGCATCGGGTCACCTTTAACTATAGCCTCGTAGGCTTTGGAACGACCAACAACATCGTCGGATTTCACAGTTAGAATTTCCTGAAGGATATGCGAAGCTCCGAAAGCCTCGATAGCCCAAACTTCCATCTCACCGAAACGCTGTCCACCGAATTGTGCTTTACCGCCAAGTGGCTGCTGAGTTATGAGGGAATACGGACCAATACTACGAGAGTGCATCTTATCTTCAACCATGTGCCCTAGCTTCAGGAAGTAAGTGATTCCCACGGTTGCAGGCTGATCGAAACGTTCTCCAGTTTCTCCATCATATATGTAGGTGGAGCAAAGATTAGGTAAGCCAGCTTTGTCTGTCCATTCTTTTAAATCTTCCAATTTTGCACCATCGAAAATAGGTGTGGCAAACTTGATCCCCAAATTACGACCAGCAGCACCCAATATAGCCTCAAAAATCTGTCCAAGGTTCATACGTGACGGCACACCCATTGGGTTCAATACTAAGTCTACTGGTCGGCCATCCTCTAGGAATGGCATATCTTCGGCACGAACAACCTTTGACACAATTCCTTTATTACCATGACGACCGGCAAGCTTATCGCCTACTTGGATCTTGCGCTTTTTAGCAATATATACCTTAGCCATTTGCAACACTCCGGATGGAAGTTCATCACCGATAGTTATAGCGAACTTTCTGCGTTTCAGGTCAGCATCCATCTGTTTGAACTTATGTATATAGTTCATGATGAGCTGTTGAATGAGCTGATTAGTGTGCTCGTCGTCGGTCCAGTCATTCGACTGAATACCTTCATAGTCTAGATTCTTAAGCGCAACAACTGTAAATCGACTACCTTTCGTTATTATTTCGGCGTCAGAATAATCTTTAATTCCTTGCGATTCTTTGTCTTCTATGAGAGACATAAGTTTATCAACAAGCAAGTCCTTCAAGTCATTTAATTTTGCCTCATGTTCCTCGTCGAGGTTTGCAAGTATGAGTTTATCTTGTCTCTTACCTTCACGACTCTTTATGGAGCGTGCAAATAATTTCCTATCTATTACTACACCACTCAACGAAGGATTGGCTTTTAGAGAAGAATCTTTCACATCACCAGCTTTATCGCCAAATATTGCACGAAGAAGTTTTTCCTCTGGAGATGGATCGCTTTCACCTTTAGGCGAAATCTTACCAATCATTATATCGCCTGGTTCTACACGAGCACCTACTCTGATTATACCGTTATCATCAAGGTCTTTTGTTGCCTCCTCACTGACGTTTGGTATATCTGCAGTGAACTCTTCAACTCCACGCTTCGTTTCGCGAACTTCGAGTGAATATTCATCTACATGTACTGAAGTGAGCACGTCTTCACGAACCATACGTTCAGAAATAACTACAGCGTCCTCATAGTTATAACCTTTCCATGGCATATAGGCTACAAGCAGATTTCGTCCTAAAGCTAATTCACCATTTTCTGTAGCATAACCTTCGGTTAGAATATCGCCATTTTTCACACGCTGACCTTTACTACAGATAGGACGTAGGTCTATTACCATGTTCTGGTTTGTGCGACGGAACTTTGGAATAATATATTCTTTTAGAGCCGGTTCGAAACTAACAAATTCTTCATCCTTTGTACGATCGTAAAGAATACGAATGGTTGTTGCATCAACATATTCAACGACGCCATTTCCTTCGGCTACTATCATTGTACGTGAATCTTCACAAACTTGCTTTTCCAATCCTGTTCCGACAATTGGGGCATCGTTATGGAGCAATGGGACTGCTTGGCGCATCATGTTACATCCCATCAATGCTCGGTGTCCATCATCGTGCTCCAAGAATGGAATTAATCCGGCCGAAACAGAAGCAATCTGCTGCGGAGAAACATCCATAAGATCGACCTTATCAGGAGAAACAACAGGATAATCAGCATCCTGACGACATTTTACTGTCGAACGTATAAATGTTCCATCAGGATTAAGAGGAGCATTACCTTGTCCTATTATTTTTTCTTCTTCTTCCTCAGCCGTCAGATAAATTACATTTCGGTTTTCAAGATTCACCTTACTGTTCTTAATCTTACGATAAGGAGTCACTATGAAACCAAGGTCGTTTATCTTGGCATAAAGACAAAGAGAAGATATTAGACCGATATTGGGGCCTTCTGGTGACTCAATCGGGCAAAGACGCCCGTAGTGAGTGAAATGTACATCACGCACCTCGAAACCGGCACGTTCACGAGAGAGTCCACCAGGACCTAGTGCGGAAAGACGGCGTTTGTGGGTAACTTCAGCAAGCGGATTTGTTTGATCCATGAACTGACTCAATGGGTTCGTTCCGAAGAAAGAATTTATTACACTGGATATTGTCTTGGCATTTATCAAATCCGTAGGTTGGAATACCTCATTGTCGCGTACATTCATACGTTCACGAATAGTACGACTCATACGGGCCAGACCTATCGAAAATTGACTTGCTAGTTGTTCGCCTACCGTCCTAACACGACGATTAGATAAATGGTCAATGTCGTCTACCGTTGCATTCGAATTGATGAGATTAATAAGATATTTTATAATCTCTATAATATCATCCTTAGTGAGTACCCGAATATCCATATCGGTATTTAACCCAAGTTTCTTATTTATCCTATAACGTCCGACATCTCCAAGATCATAGCGTTTTTCCGAGAAGAATAAATTCTGAAATACTTCACGAGCACTAGAATCATCAGCAGCATCAGCATTACGCAGTTGGCGATATATGTAATTTACAGCCTCTGTCTCTGAATGGCTTGGGTCTTTTGCTAGAGTATTGAAAATAATAGAATACTTGTTTGCTGCATCTTCGTCCTTATGAAGTAAAACTGTCGAGATTCCACTATCCAAAATCACACCTATATTTTCTTCTGTAATCTCAGTTTCGCGTTCAACAACAACTTCGTTACGCTCAATAGAAACCACTTCACCCGTATCCTCATCTACAAAGTCTTCATTCCAACTTTTCATAACATTACCGGCCAACCTACGCCCTAAAGCTGCCTTCATGTTTTTCTTATTGGCTTTAACCTCTTCACAGAGATCGAATATTTTCAGAATATCTTTATCTGATTCAAAACCAATAGCACGAAGCATGGTTGTAACTGGCAGTTTCTTTTTACGGTCAATGTAGGCATACATGACATTATTTATATCTGTTGCAAACTCGATCCATGAGCCTTTAAAAGGAATAATACGAGCACTGTAAAGCACAGTACCGTTAGCATGTACGCCTTGTCCAAAGAATACCCCAGGCGAACGATGTAATTGCGAAACAACCACACGTTCTGCACCATTTATAACGAAAGTACCATTACTGGTCATGTAAGGAATTGTGCCAAGAAAGACATCCTGAATAAATGTTCCAAAATCTTCATGATCGGGATCTGTACAGTAGAGCTTCATCTTTGCTTTCAAAGGAACACTATATGTTAACCCACGTTCCAAACATTCTGAAATAGTATAACGAGGCGGATCTATATAATAGTCCAAGAATTCCAGAACGAAATTATTACGTGTGTCGCTTATAGGGAAATTCTCGACAAACACCTTATACAAACCATCATTCTTGCGATCTTCTGGAGGTGTGTCCAATTGCAGAAAATCACGAAACGATTTCAACTGCAAATCTAGAAAATCTGGATACGGATATGGATTCTGTATTTTGGCAAAGTTTACTCTCGGGTTATTCTTTGTTGCCATAATTAATTTTGAAATATTTTTAAACTGCCTACTATATTAAGCTTATTGATAGTCAATAATATATATAAACCATTACAGTCCGGTAAAATTCATTTTATGCTATCGCATTTTGCAAAACTATCTCGAAGACCCTTTTCATGCTATCGCATTTTGCAAAACCATACCGAAGACTCTTTTCATGCCATCGCATTTTGCAAAACCATACCGAAGACTCTTTTTATGCCATCGCATTTTGCAAAACCATACCAACAAAAACAAAATCTTATACCTAAACCAACGAATAAGTAGATGGATGTGAATCTGCTATTATTTTACCGGACGGTAATAACCTGACTATAATTAAAGTTCTATGAAATATTTAGAGAAACAAAAGGGCCAGAATTCACCTATCTGGTAAATTCCAACCCTATTTTTCATTGAGGAGAAGTCTTACTCTTAACTAAAGAGTAAAATGGTATAGAAGTAAATTACTTCAATTCAACCTTAGCACCCTCTGCCTCTATTGCCTTCTTAAGGTTTTCGGCTTCATCTTTAGACAAACCTTCTTTAAGAGTAGAAGGAGCACCGTCTACGAGATCTTTAGCCTCTTTCAAACCTAAGCCACAAGCTTCCTTAACTGCCTTTACAACTTTAAGTTTGTTTGCTCCTGCATCAGCAAGAATAACATCAAACTCACTCTTTTCTTCAGCAGCAGGACCAGCGCTACCTGCTACAGCAGCAGGGCCAGCAACAGCTACGGCTGCAGCAGCAGGTTCGATTCCATACTCATCTTTCAAGATAGTTGCTAACTCATTTACTTCCTTAACAGTAAGATTCACTAATTCTTCTGCAATAGTTTTTACGTCTGCCATTTTATTCTAAATTTTTAATTTTATTCTTTATACAATTTTATTTGACCTATAATTTTTATTCAGGACGCTCACCTAAGGTCTTTAGTAAGCCATGAATCGTATTTGCACTCGATTGTAGAGCTGAAGAAACATTTTTCACAGGAGACTGTAGTAATGCCACAACATCCGCAATGAGTTCATTCTTACTTTTCAGAGCTACAAGCTCTTCTAGTTTATCACCACCTATAAATATCGATTCCTCAGCATAAGCTGCTTTGAGTGCTGGAATCCCTTCTTTAGTATATTCCTTTAATAATTTGGCTACTATATTTGCCGTCTGACAGAACATAACAGCCGTATTACCCTTTAAGGAGCCATATAAAGGCTCGTAGTCAACATCAGAGGCTTCAAAAGCTTTAAGAAGCAAATTGTTTTTTACAACAACCATCTTAATCTCACTATTGAAACATTTACGACGAAGGCTACTAGTAGATTCGGCATTCAATCCAGACACATCTACTAAATAGAAATGAGGGAACTCCTTCAACTTAGATCCTAGATCTGTAATAATCGTATCTTTGATTTCTTTCTTCATGTTACAAAACTTTTAGAGTTACTCGGCAGATTTAGGATCAATCTTTATACCTCTGCTCATAGTGCTTGAAATAAAGATACTCTTTATATACGTACCTTTAGCCGCTGCTGGCTTAAGTTTATTCACTGTTAAGATAAACTCCTTAGCATTACCAAAGATTTGCTCTGGAGACATACTAACCTTGCCAATTGAAGTATGAATTATACCAGCCTTATCTACTTTAAAGTCAATCTTACCCTGTTTGATGTCTTTTACAGCCTTAGCAACATCCATGGTAACGGTACCACTTTTAGGATTAGGCATCAAACCACGTGGCCCAAGAACACGTCCTAAAGGACCAACCTTACCCATACAAGAAGGCATCGTGATAATCACATCTATATCAGTCCACCCGCCTTTAATTTTATCTATATATTCATCAAGTCCAACATAATCAGCACCAGCTTCTTTTGCTGCAACTTCTTGATCAGGAGTACATAGACAAAGAACACGAGTAACCTTACCAGTACCATTAGGCAACGACACCACCCCACGAACCATCTGGTTAGCTTTGCGTGGATCTACACCTAGACGTACATCTATATCAACAGATGCATCAAATTTTGTAGTAGTAAGGTCTTTCACCAATTTAGAAGCATCCTTCAAAGTATAAGCTTTGCCAATCTCCACTTTATCAGCCACTAATTTCTGATTTCTTGTCAGTTTAGTCATTTCACTGTAAATTTTAATTGTTATTTACCCGGAAAGTCTCCTTTTACGGTAATACCCATACTACGTGCCGTACCTGCAACAAGCCTCATCGCACTTTCAACTGTAAAACAATTTAAGTCCGACATCTTATCCTCAGCAATAATCTTTATTTGTTCCCAAGTAACAGATGCAACTTTCTTACGATTAGGTTCACCAGACCCACTCTTGACCTTTGCCATCTCTAATAATTGAACAGCCGCAGGAGGAGTCTTTATTATAAAGCTGAAAGATTTATCGTTATAATAGGTAATTACAACTGGGAGTATCTTACCAGCCTTACTTTGGGTACGAGCATTAAACTCCTTACAAAATCCCATTATGTTAATACCCTTAGAACCTAAAGCAGGTCCTACAGGAGGAGAAGGATTAGCTGCACCACCTTTAATCTGCAATTTAATTAATCCGGCAATCTCTTTAGCCATTTTTGTCAATATTAAAATTAAAAATTATAGAAGAAGGAGAAGATCCGTAACTATAATCTCAATCCTCTTTTGCAACTTGCATAAAACCCAATTCTAGGGGATTTTGACGACCAAAAATCATAACCATGACTTTCAACTTATACTTATCGGTATTTATTTCTTCTATAACACCATGGAAGCCCGTAAAAGGTCCGTCAATAACCTTAACAGACTCTCCTACCTTATAAGGTGTCTTTACAAGATTATTCAATTCTGAATAATCTGAATTACCAAGAAGTTTATTGATATCAGTCTGTCTTACAGGAGAAGGATTAGATATACCACCTAGAAACCCAAGAACATTAGGTATAAAACGGAGAGTTGAAGCTACCTCTGGAGACATATTAGCCTGAAGTAATAAGTATCCTGGAAGACTCAATCTCTCAATTACCACACGTTTCCCATTACGCAAAGTAGTACGTGATTCTGTAGGCAATAAAATCTCAAACACATTTTCTGCCAATTTTCTGTCTTGTCGCAATTCGGCTTCGATATATTCTTTAACCTTCGCCTCCTTACCACTAATCACACGAATTACATACCATTTCCTTTCTGTAGAGACCATTTATTCTGCCTAATGTCTATTTAACTTGGGTATACAAATGCCATTAAATGCTGGATAATAAAATCCATAGAGAATACAACTACAGCTATAATTAAGGAAGCAGATAGTACAATCATAGCTCTATGTATAAGCTCTGCACGGGTTGGCCATGTAGTTTTACATACAAGTTCTTCGTAACAAGCCTTGCTATAATATAATATATTCTTAAACATATAATATAGTATTGCACGGGTTGAAGGACTCGAACCCTCGACACCTGGTTTTGGAGACCAGTGCTCTACCAACTGAGCTAAACCCGTAAATAAATTCCCGTTCTAGATAAAACGGGAATTATTTTTTATTAAAGAAGTTGAAGACTCTCTATTTTATATCATCTAAAATAGCTGTAATCTGACCTGAACCAACTGTACGTCCACCTTCGCGAATTGCAAATCGGAGTCCTTCGTTTAGAGCCACCTTATAAATCAATTCAACCTCTATCTCTACATTATCACCTGGCATAACCATCTCAACTCCATCAGGAAGTTTTATTTCACCAGTACAATCCATCGTACGCAGATAGAACTGAGGGCGATATTTATTCCCGAAAGGTGTATGACGACCACCTTCTTCTTTTTTCAGTACATATATAGCCGCCTTAAAATGATCATGAGGAGTTATTGCACCAGGATGCACAACAACCATTCCACGCTTAACCTCTTCCTTATCAATACCACGAAGTAAAAGTCCAACATTATCTCCAGCCTGACCCTCTGCTAAATTTTTACGAAACATCTCAACTCCTGTAATAACAGACTTCTTATCTTCGCCTAAACCAAGCAATTGAATTTCATCACCGACTTTACATTTACCAGTCTCGATACGCCCTGTAGCAACTGTGCCACGTCCCGTAATAGAAAAAACATCCTCAACTGGCATCAAAAAAGGTTTATCTACTTCTCGCTGAGGTTCCTGTATCCAATCATCTACGGTATCCATTAATTTCAGAACGGAATCGACCCATTTATCAACACTATTCAAGGCTCCTAAAGCTGAACCGCGAACAATAGGAGTATCTTCTTCATAACCATATTGCTCAAGAATCTCACGAACCTCCATTTCAACGAGTTCTAACATTTCCTCATCCTCAACCATATCACACTTATTGAGAAACACGACCAAACGAGGCACATTCACCTGTCGTGCTAATAAAACATGCTCACGAGTCTGAGGCATGGGACCATCAGTTGCAGCAACCACAAGAATTGCACCATCCATCTGCGCAGCACCAGTAACCATATTCTTTACATAATCGGCATGACCAGGACAGTCTACATGTGCATAATGGCGTTTTCCAGTTTCATACTCAATATGAGCTGTATTAATTGTAATACCACGCTCTTTCTCTTCAGGAGCATTATCAATCTGATCGAACGATTTAACTTCCTCCGCTGTACCTAACTTCTCATTAAGCACCTTAGAGATAGCTGCAGTCAAGGTAGTTTTACCATGATCAACATGACCAATTGTGCCAATATTTACATGCGGTTTGGTACGCACAAATTCTTCTTTAGCCATAACTTTCTTTATTTAATATTAAACGAATAAACTTTATTTCCTGGGGTATTTACGATATACTAGAGCTGTAACTGAGAGTTGAACTCAGGACCTCTTCCTTACCAAGGAAGTGCTCTACCACTGAGCTATTACAGCAAAAGAGCGGAAAACGGGACTCAAACCCGCGACCCCCAGCTTGGAAGGCTAGTGCTCTAATCAACTGAGCTATTTCCGCAAAAAACAATGTGGGTAGTGATGGATTCGAACCACCGAAGCTAGAAGCAGCAGATTTACAGTCTGCCCCATTTGGCCACTCTGGAAACTACCCAATTAACTTAAGGTTAGAAGAGCCTCTTGTCGGATTCGAACCAACGACCCCGAGATTACAAATCACGTGCTCTGGCCATCTGAGCTAAAGAGGCGCTTATATCTAATACTTTTTATATAGCATAAGACGGGTGCAAAGATAAATTCTTCTTTCTTATTTTACGAAAGAAAATGAAGTTTTTTCAATATCCTCTCTGTTTTGATTTAATCTTGCCTAGTTGCACTTTTATTGAATCTATACATAAATCTAGGCTTTCTTCAAAAGTGCTACATGTCTTCTCTACAAAAAGAGTATTTCCCAATATTTTCACACTAATACTAGCAATCTTATTCAAAGCTACTGTTGGTTTTTCTACTTTCAGAATTATTTCAATGCTCTGAATTTCCTCGTATGACTTATTCAGCTTATCGAGTTTTTTATCAATAAAAGCTTGTAGCTTTTCGGTGATATTGAAATGGATGGACTGAATGTTTATTTCCATAATCTACAATTGTTTTTATGATTAAACTCTGGGGTGAGAGCTCTTATATGCACTCTTTAATTGATCGAATGTTACGTGTATGTAGATCTCTGTAGTAGAAAGACTCTTATGTCCGAGTAGTTCTTTTACGCTTTCTAGGTTGGCTTTATTGTTAAGCATTGCTGTCGCGAAAGTGTGACGAAGTACATGAGGACTTTTTTTTTCTATACTGGAGACTTTCGAGAGTTCTTGTTTTACGATTTCTCTTACCCGATCTATTGTCATCCGCGTTCCTTTAGGGGTTTGAAAAAAGGCTTCGGAATGACTTTCAACTTCTTGATTGCGCTGATTTATATAAGATTTTAATGCTTCGTAGAGTTCTTCTCCAAAAGGGATGATGCGATGTTTGTTTCTTTTGCCTATTACTTTTATTTCTTTCGTAATGTAGTTTACATCGGCATCGTTTAGATTCAATAACTCTGACAAACGAATTCCTGTTTCGTAGAACACCATAATTATGGTGTGGGCTAGTGTGTCATTATATTTTTTGCTCCGTTTTGTTTTGTCGAGCAAGTTGTCCATTTCTTTTTCTTTGAGGAAATATGGTAATGCTCTTTTTCGTTTAGGAGCTTTTATACAACGGACTGGATTTTGTGAGATAATTTTTCGTTTTTGAGCGTAACGGTAGAATGATCGTAGGGCGCTTAGTCTTCGGTTTATTGAGGTTGCGCTGTTTCCTCGGTTCATCATTTCTTCTATCCAGTTACGGATTATATCGGAGTCTATTGTTTCCCAGTTGAGGTTTTCTTCTTGTTTTTTGAAGAATTGCTCGAAGTGTTTGAGGTCTCTTCCGTATCCATCAATAGTGCATGGGGAGTAGTTTCGCTCTAAACTTAGATAATTCAGAAAGTTGTCGACTTCTAGCACTTTGATTGGTTTTTTGGAGGGGTTTTGTATTTGTCTTTGGAGATTTTATTCTTCTGCGTCGCGAAGTTGTTGTATGTAAATGGCGTGTTCCATCTTCAGACGTCTTTTAACAGATGGTTTGTCGTATTGTTGACGGGAGCGTAGTTCCTTTACGACGCCTGTTTTTTCAAACTTTCTTTTAAATTTCTTGAGAGCTCTTTCGATGTTCTCGCCATCCTTTACGGGTACAATTATCATGCTTTTTGTTTTAATTATTTATTTATTGAACATTTAATGAGCGGCTTATGGCTGCTTTGTCGGTTGCAAAAGTACGGCTTGTTTTATTTGTTTCCAAATCTTTAGTAGAATATTGTCAGGATGTTTCTTTTTGTTTATGTGTGTTATGTGGGGTTTTATTGTCGTATTAGGTTTCTGCCGGCGTCGATGCGAAGGAAGATGAATAGGAGGAGTGTGAATCCCCACAGGGATGAGCCTCCGTAGCTGAAGAATGGTAGTGGGATTCCGATTACGGGGGTGAGTCCTAGTACCATTCCGACGTTTATGAATACGTGGAAGAGGAATATTCCGGCGACGCAATATCCGTACACGCGTCCGAATTTGAAGGATTGTCGTTCGGCGAGATACATTAGTCGGAGTATTAGGGCGAGGAAGAGTAGGAGTACGGTGGCTGAGCCGAGGAATCCTTCTTCTTCGCCTACGGTGCAGAAGATGAAGTCGGTGTCTTGTTCGGGTACGAATTTGAGTTTTGTTTGTGTTCCGTTGAGGAATCCTTTTCCTTGGAGTCCTCCTGAGCCGATTGCTATTTCGCTTTGGTGTACGTTGTATCCTGCTCCGGCGAGGTCTTCGTCGAGTCCGAGGAGTACGTTTATTCTGACTCGTTGGTGTGGTTGCATGACTTGGTTGAGCATGTAGTCGGCTGAATAGAAGAAGGCTATTGAGCCGAGTGCGAACAGGGCTATGTACAGGTAGCCTTTGAAGCGTGAGTTGAGGGCGTTGTAGATGAGTGTGCCTATCATCATGGCGGAGAGGAGGAGTTGTGCCCAGACGATGTCGAACGGGGTGATGTATCGTGATATGGCGAGTGATGCGGCTGTGAGGAGGAGTGTGATGAGGAGTAATCGGATGGTTTTTTTGCGGTTGGGTGCGTAGGCCCACATCATTCCGGCGGTGAAGATTTGGACGAGCAGGAGTACGCTGAATTTTCCGACGGAGGTGGGTGTGTTGAGTAGCATTACGTTTTCGAATTTTATGCCGACGACGAAATATACTATCATCGCGACGCCGGTGAAGAGTATCGACCCGGGCATTCCTTCGCGATAGAACATGAGGAAGAATGAGAGGTAGACGAGGGCTGAGCCGGTTTCGCTTTGTCCGATTATGCATAGGATGGGTAGGAAGATTATTCCGCAGGCTCCGGCGAAGTGTTTCCAGTTGCGCATGGTGAATCCGTAGACTGACATGAATTTGGCGATTGCCAGGGCTGTGGCGAATTTGGCGAATTCGGCGGGTTGGAGGCGGAGTGGCCCGAGTACGAGCCAGGAGCGTGAGCCTTTGATGGAGTGTGGGTTGAAGATGGTTGCGAAGAGGAGCAGGAGGAGGATGCCGTAGATTACGTAGGCGAATGTGTCGTAGAAACGGTCGTCCATCATTATGATTACGAATCCGAGGCAGATTGATGTTCCGATCCACACGATTTGCATTCCGGAGCGGGTGGAGAGCGAGAAGATGTCGGTGTCGCCGTAGGTGTAGCTGGCTCCGCAGACGCTTATCCATCCGAAGGTGAGGAGGCTGAGGTAGATGATTATTGTGAGCCAATCCAGGGAGCGGAAGATGCTTGGTTGCCGGTCTGGGCTATAATGTTTCATTTTGTTGGGGGGTTCGACTTTGTTGTTTTTCGTTTTCTACGTTTATTTTTTTTCTGATTGTTTTGCGGGGTGGGAGCTGCGACGAAAATTTGGCTTTGCATGACTCTGTGGGTGGCAAAAAAACTTTTTTTTCGGGCCGTGCAATGTGCAGGGGCGTAATCCAACATTTTTTTCGGGCCATGCGTATTGCAGGAGGCAAAAAAACTTTTTTTTCGGGCCATGCAATGTGCAGGGGCGTAATCGAACATTTTTTTCGGGCCCTGCGTATTGCAGGAAGCAAAAAAACTTTTTTTTCGGGCCATGCAATGTGCTGGGGTGGGAAAAAACTTTTTTTTTCGGTCGAAAAGTTCCCGGGGGCCAAAAAAAAATCTTTTTTGGCTCCAAAAGTTTCCGGGGGCCGGATAAAAAGTTTTTTTTCGACCAAAACGTCCTTGGGGGCCGAAAAAAAATCTTTTTTGACTCCAAAAGTTTCCGGGGGTCGAAAAAAAACTTTTTTTCATCATCTGCCTGATTGTTTCTTCGCGATTTGCTACCTGATTTTGAGGGTTATGATGGTGAGAGCTGCCAGAATTATCGTTATTATGAGGAAGCGTATCGTGATTTTGCTTTCGTGAATTGCTTTGTGGGGTGTTTTGATGATGTAGTTGCATTCGGGGTCGAGCTGACTGTCTTGGGTGCGGAAGTTGTCGTGTATCGGGGTTCGTTTGAAGATGCGTTGTTTCTTCCCGTGGCGTTTGCCTGTTTTGTAGTACCACACTTGGAGGATGACGCTCAAACTTTCTACGAAGAAGATGCCGCACAGTATGGGTAGCAAAAGTTCTTTGTGGATTATGATTGCGCCTACGGCTATTATTCCGCCGATGGTTAGGCTGCCTGTGTCGCCCATGAATACTTGCGCGGGATAGGCGTTGTACCACATGAAGCCTATCAGGGCGCCGATAAATGCCATGAAGAATACTACGAGTTCTTCGGAGCCGGGAATGTACATTATGTTGAGGTAGGCGGCATATTGGATGTGACTGCTCACGTAGGCCAATATGCCCAGCGCGACGCCGATTATGGCTGAGTTGCCGGCGCACATGCCGTCCATCCCGTCGTTTAGATTTGCGCCGTTCGATACGGCTGTTACGACGATGATGGTCATGATGACGAACAGTATCCATCCGGCCGCGGTTTTGTATTTGCCCATAAAGCCCATGATGGCCGAATAGTCGAGGTTGTGGTTCTTTACGAAGGGTATGGTTGTTTTGAGGGTTTTTTCGGGCTCTTCTTTGTGCTTTATCACTACTTCTTTGCCGTGTTGGTTCTCTACTTCGAGGTTCAGATTGGCCTTCACGTCGGGCGAGGCCCAGAGAACTATGCCTACAATGAGGCCTATGGTTATCTGACCGACGATTTTATACTTGCCCTTGAGGCCTTCCTTGTCGTGACGGAATATTTTTATGAAATCGTCCATCCCGCCCAGGAATCCAAGCCATATCGTGGTGGCAATCATTAGCAGAAGGTAGGTGTTACGCAGTCGGCCAAGCAAAATTATCGGCACCAGGAGTGCTACTATGATTATTATCCCGCCCATCGATGGCACGCCAATTTTTTTGACTCCGAAAGGGTCTATCGAGGCGTCGCGCTGGGTTTCGGTTATTTGCTTCCGTTTTAAAAACTTGATGAACCTTTCGCCAAACCATGCCGAAATAATAAGGGCGAGAATCATGGCTACAATGGCGCGGAAACTGATGTAACCCCAAAGATGGGAACCGCTGATGCCGAATTGGTCGAGCCACCGGAAGATGTAGTATAACATAGGTTTCGGATTTTATGATTTTTGGTTTTCGCTGAATATTGAGCGCAGAATTTCGTGGTCGTCGAAGTGGTGCTTCACTCCGTTTATCTCTTGATATGTTTCGTGCCCTTTTCCGGCCACGAGCACCACGTCGCCTTTTTGTGCCATAAGGCATGCTGTGCGTATTGCCTCGCGTCGGTCGGTTATCGTGATGGTTTTCTTTCGTTTTTGTGCGTCCAGGCCTTTTAGCATGTCGTCGATGATTGCCTGTGGGTCTTCGTCGCGCGGATTATCGCTCGTAAGAATCACTTTGTTGCTCATCCTGGCTGCTTCTTGGGCCATGAGTGGTCGTTTTCCCTTATCGCGATGCCCTCCGGCTCCGCAAACGGTTATCACGTTCCCTCCTTTTCCGTCGAGCACCTCGTGAATGGCTGCCAGCACATTTCTAAGAGCGTCGGGCGTATGCGCATAGTCAACAATTGCCGTAAATCCTTCGGGCGAGGCAATGGGCTCGAGCCTTCCGTTGACACTCTTGAGGGTGCTTAGCGCAAGTAGCACATCGTCGGTTTCTTTCCCCAGAAGAATGGCCGCAGCATATACGGCTAGCAAATTGCTCGCGTTGAACTTCCCAATAAACTGCACTCCCACTTCGTGACGGTCAATGTCAAGATACATTCCCTCGAAATGGCATTCAAGAATTCGAGCACGAAAATCGGCCATCCTGCTAAGCGAATATGTTTTCACAGCGGCTCGGGTGTTCTGCATCATGAACATTCCGTTTTTATCATCGACATTCGTGAGCGCGAAGGCGCTTTTCGGCAGTTCGTCGAAAAACATCTTCTTTGCGTCTCGATAATTCTCGAAAGTTTTGTGATAATCCAGATGGTCGCGACTAAGATTAGTAAATATTCCGCCTGCAAAAGCAAGCCCGCCTATTCTACGCTGGTGAATCGCATGGCTCGAGCATTCCATGAACGCATATTCGCATCCACTGTCAACCATCTCAGCCAGGAGCTTGTTTAATTCAATCGGGTCGGGCGTCGTGTGGTCGGCAGGTAGCTCTCGACCGTCGATATAGTTGCAAACGGTCGAAATGAGTCCGGTTTTGTGCCCGAACTTTCGGAACATGTCGTAGAGCAACGTAGCAATGGTTGTTTTGCCGTTCGTACCCGTTACGCCCACCAATTTTAGCTTTCGCGAAGGCTCGCCATAAAATAGAGTCGCAATTTTTCCGACTGCGGCCTCAGTCGATGCCATTTGAACGTACACAATATCTTTTGAAACGTCCTCGGGCATTTCTTCTACCAAAACTGCGACTGCTCCTTGTTCTATAGCTTTGTCGAGAAAGCGATGCCCGTCGGTTAGCGTTCCTTTTATAGCCACGAACATATTTCCGGCAGTCACTTTTCGACTATCTATTTCGATACCTGTAATTTCAACGTCAACGCTGCCCTGGATGGCAATCGGCTTGACGTTCCTGAGTAATTCGTTTAGTCTCATACGTTGTTTCTTCACCTTTTATATATACATCATTTCACGAGCCCGGTGTGTCTCTCGCCTGATTCATCCCAGCTTGAGCGTACACACCATTCCTTTCTTTATTCTTGTTCCGGCGCCTATACTTTGCTCGAGCACCATGCCACGACCTAAGATTCTTGTTTTAAGTCCGCGTTTCTCCATTATATAAACTGCATCGCGAGCTCCCATTCCATGGACGTCGGGAACAAGATGTGAATTGCTAGGCTTTTCCTGTCGAAGTGTAATCGAGCGTCTGTTGCTCACAACCGTCCCCCAAATGGGCTCGCCGAACGGATAGACACCACCCCAACCGCCGTTTACGTTTATTCCTAAAGCATTCAGAACATAATCGGCTGCCAGAAGATTACCTTTTTTAGCCGACGGAATCAAGACAGTTCCCGGTGTTCGCGAGTCTTTCACATCTAGCTTCAAACTTTGCGCCATTATTCCTTCTGCAATGTCGCGAAAAACCGGACCGCACATTCCTCCGCCCGAAGCCGGTAATCCACTTTTCTGAATGCAAACAATGCAGCTATATTTCGGTTCATCGGCTGGAAAATACCCTGCAAAGCTAAGCAAATAGTTCGTTTCGCCTGATTTATAGCCCAGAGTACCCTTCGACATCTGTGCTGTTCCGGTTTTGCCGGCTACAGGGAATTTTTCTGAGCCGGCATTCTTACCCAATCCTTCCGATACTACTTCCTGTAGAATGCGCTGAATGGCGGCGATTGTTTTCTCCTTTGCAATTTGTTCTTTCACAACTTGCGGCTTGTTATCGAGCAGAATTTCATTGCCTTTCACTATTTGCTTCACAAAACGTGGGCGCATCATTTTACCGTTGTTTGCAATCGCGTTGTAGAATGCCAAAACCGATATGGGCGGAATCTGCGTTTCATAGCCTATGCTCATCCAAGGCAAAGCCGTGGCGCTCCAGTTTACATACTGTCCGCGACTGTTTTTACGTGGCATACGAATCTTTGCGGGAGCATAACCTACAATTGGAATCTTGAAATCAGTTGCCAGTCCTAAGTCGTAGATTCCTTGTACGAAATCCTCTGGGGTTTTATGATAAAATTTATCGATAAGCCGACTCACTCCGATGTTCGAACTATATTTCAACGTCCATGGCAACATCAAATTTCCGTAGCCTCCACGATTCCAGTTGTGGTCACGCATCTGCCGTCCATACATATTCCAAATTCCATTTCCGGTGGCTATGGTGTAGGTTGTATCAACAAATTCGTCATCAAGAATCGTCATCAGTGAGGCTGTTTTAAAAACCGAACCCGGCTCTAAGAGGTCGCTCACTGCATGGTTCTTAACTTCGCGATAAACCCCATCGCTGCCTCGATCTAGATTCACTATTGCTTTCACATCACCAGTCGAGGCTTCCATTACCACGGCGACGCCAACTTTACCGTTGATTTCCTTTAATTCTTTTATGAGCGCACGCTCTGCAAGGTCTTGCATGCCCACGTCGATTGTGGTTATGATGTCGGCGCCATCAACAGGCGGGGTGTCGACTATGTTTAGATATTTATTCCGCACTTTCCGTCGGTGGATTATTCCGTTCGTTCCGCGAAGAATCTTGTCGTAGGAAAGTTCCAGTCCACAACGCGCCGTGTCTTTCGCTCCGAACATGTCGCCCACCGTTCGTTGGGCTAACGACCCGAACGGCCGACGGCGTGCGTTAAATTCATCCCAATGAAAGCCACTTCGATATTTCGACAGATGAAAAACTGGCAACGACTGTACTTCCTTGAAAGTATTATAGTCTATCCTGCCTTGCCAAATCGGCCAATGCCTACTTTCTTGTCGGAATCCGACCATGAGGTCTTTCTTGAACCGCGATGCCTTTCTCTCTGGAAATATCTTGTTGAGTCCCTTAGTGATGATATCCAGACTATCAATGAAAGCAGTGTCGTTACCGGCCTCTTTCATAGCATTGAAGTCCAGATATATCTTGAATTCGGGCAGCGAACTGGCCATAAGTTCACCGTTGCAGCTCAAAATATTTCCTCGCACTGGTGTTACTGGTACATTGTCTTTCTTTTGCTGTGCAGCAACCTCCATCCAGTATGTTCTGCCGGCCGTCATTATGTAGAGTGCCTTTCCCACCACTAAAATAGCCGTCAACAACATAAGGAACACCAGAACGTTGTAACGCGGAATTATTTTCTTGTTGTTGAACTTGCTCATTTCTTTCCCGGAACGTTTATGATGTAGGGTGGAAGATCGGCTATTTTGAGAACACTGTCTTTGTTTGTTTTCAACATTTCGAGGATATGACTCTCGCGCGTTTTTTCGGTTAACTGACTACTACTTGATAGCGCCCGATATTTAGCATCCTTAAGTTCGATATTTAATTTATCTATCTCGATCAAATCTTTCTGAACACTGTAGCGATTAGATATATAGATAATCATGAAGACCACAATCAGCAAAATGAGCCAGATATTATTCCTCACTAGTTGGCCCGACAGGATATCGCCTCCCAGAATTTTTCTTAGCGTGAAGCCGGTTGAGAGCGGTTGTTCATCTTCGCGAGCCTGCTCCTCAATTGCCGTTTTCAATGTTTCAACTTTACTGAGACTGGGCTCTTCTTTTTCTTCGGGTGTGGGAGCCAAATCATCGGGAGATTCAACAGGTGTTCCATCCAAAAGTTCGCTTTGCTCGTCGATGTCGAGCACAACTTCCCCTCGAACTATTTCGTTATTTTCCTTATTATCGTTCATTTTGCTTTCTTCTCTGCGATTCTGAGTTTCGCGCTCCGGCTTCGCGGATTCTCATTATGCTCGCTGTCTGTTGGAACAATAACCTTATTGTTAACCAAGTGGAGGGGAGATTCTATCCGCCCATAGAAATCCTGCTTAACCTTGCCCTCGATGTTTCCTGTTTTCATGATGTTCTTCACCATCCTGTCTTCTAAGGAATGGTATGTAATAACCGACAGTCGACCGCCTGGAGCCAACAACTCGACCGATGCTCTAAGCAGCTCGCACAAAGCCTGCATTTCGTTGTTCACCTCGATGCGTAAGGCCTGAAAGAGTCTCGCCATATCCTTCTTGGCCCGTTCTGTTTTGAAAAACTGTTCAACCAGGTCCTTCAAATCTCCGCTCGTACGGATACTTCGCCGCGTTCTGCTACTCACGATTGCCGCGGCTATGCGTTTGGCGTTCCGCAGTTCGCCGTATACGTAGAACATATCAGCCAGCGCTTCCTCATCGTAAGTGTTAAGCACGTCGGCCGCCGTTCTGCCTGCTCTGTTATTCATTCGCATATCCAACGGCGCGTCATTGAAACGAAAAGAGAATCCTCTTGTTTTGTCGTCGAAATGATGACTGCTTACACCAAGGTCGGCCAGTAATCCGTCTATGTGCTCTATACCGTAATACATCATCCAATTTTTCAGATACCTAAAGTTTGAGCATACGAATGTGAACTCTTCTGCCGATTCTTTCTCCAATTTCGGGATGTTAGCCTCGGTGTCGGCATCCTGGTCGAATCCAAAAAGTCGCCCATTCCCATTGAGTCGTGCAAGGATTTCTTTTGAATGACCGCCTCCTCCAAAGGTTGCGTCCACATAAATACCCCCCGGTTTGATGTTGAGTGCGTCGACGCTTTCATTCAGCATTACGGGTGTGTGATAAGATTCGGCGGTTAAGACCATCTTCTCTTGGATATCGATTACGGATTTTGATTTTTCTTGGAAACGCATGTGTGAGTTACGTCTTTGCGGCTTCAAAGTTAAGTAGATGTTCACAATTAATGCCTATAGGTTTATCCCAAGTATGTTGCTCTATTCGATGCTGGGAGTATCTCGAGGCCCGTCGAGCGACTCAATTCGATGACGGGATTATACGAAGAACATAACGAGGATTTGCGCGATGATGACACGCACGAACATGCCGAGAGGATAAACAGTGGCATAACTGATGTTGGACGTTTCATCTTTCATTGTATCGTTGGCATATCCTAGAGCCATAGGATTAGCCATCGAACCACAAAGGATTCCACAGATGGTGCCGAAATCATATTTCTTGGTTCGAAGCGCTATTATTCCGATAATAATCACAGGAACGATGGTTAGAATGAAGCCGAGTCCTATCCACAACAAACCTTCGGGACGCACAACCGTGGCCAGGAAATCTTTACCGGCATCGAGCCCCAAACAGCCAAGATATAGCGAAAGACCGAGCTTTCGAAGCATCAGCGACGCGCTACGGGTTGTGTACGAAATAATTTGCAGATGCGGACCGAAAGCGCCAACCAAAATACCCATGATTATAGGGCCGCCCGCAATACCAAGCCGTATGGGCGAATCCATTCCGGGGAGTGAAATTGGAATGGTTCCCAGAGCAAGTCCGAGGAGCATTCCCAAGAAGATACTTGCAATGTTAGGTTCTTTGAGGGTTTTCACGGAGTTGCCGAGGAAATTTTCGGCATGGTCGAGATCGGCCGGTCGACCAACTATAGTGAGCTGATCGCCGTAGCAAAGTATAAGTTTTTCGGTCGCGAGGAGTTTTATATCGCCTCGAAGAACTCGGCTCACATTCACTCCGTAGGCATCACGAAGATGAAGCTGTCCGAGCCGTTTACCATTGAGCATGGGTTGTGATATGACCACTATTCGGCTTTCGATATTAGAGTCGATATGGTTCCAGTCTATTTGATCCCTATTCCAATCACGTTTCACCTTTTGCCCAAAAAGAATTTCCATTCCCTGTACCTCGTCCTTATTGGTTACGACAAGCAGATTGTCGCCTCTTTTGAGTTGAGTGCCGCCTTTGGGTAGGATAACCTCTCCGCCTCTCCATATTCGAGAAATGATGAACTTCATGTGGGTACCTTGGGCTATTTCTAGGATTGTTTTCCCAACCAAGGCGGGGTTGATTACAAGAAATTGTCCCACATAAGTTTGGTCGTCGTCGTCCTTATGCCGCACTTTGAGGTCACTCTCCTTCACAAAACATTTCCTGATGAAAATCATTGCGAAAATAACCCCCACAACACCTAGCGGATAGGTAACGGCCGTTGCCAAAGCAGCCCCGGCTCCACTTATTCCGACATGTTCGAGAGCCGACTGTGCAGCACCCAGTGCGGGAGTATTTGTTGTAGCTCCACAAAGGATTCCCACCATATCCGACATCGGAACTCCCAGAACGTAAGTCATCCCCACAGTCATCAACGTACCCAGAAGAATCACCCACATAGCCCACATATTGAGCCATGTTCCTTCGTTACGAAACGAACCAAAGAAATTAGGGCCAACATGTAATCCTAGGGTGTAGACAAACAGCACTAGGCCGAAGTTCTCACAGTACATGAGCATCTGCCTGTCAATCTGCAATCCGAAATTACCCACGGCTATACCGAAGAAAAACACAAAGGCAACACCCAGAGAAATTCCGCCGAAACGAATCTTTCCCAATAATAATCCAACAGAGCATATCAGTGATATGACAACCATTGCCTGCAATGCAGAAGGAATGTTGAACAAGCCGTTTATCCAATCCATAAACTAACAATCTTTTTGATTTTGCAAAGATAAGGCAACGCCCTAGATTTTGTTAACCTACTTATAAATAATATCTTTGCATCGAAAGGATTTGAAAATTCAGTCACATTCAGTAACATTTGGACTATATAATTATTAACGGAATGCTCATGACTATTAATTTAAACACCAGGATTTCAGAACTGTTGCACACTGGAATAATCTCCGTTCGAACCTACAATTGCTTGTACTCAAAGAATATGAACACACTCGAAGATGTTTTAGAGAGCATTGACAATCCAATCGATTTACTTAAAATAAGAGGTTTCGGGAAAAAATCGTATTCCGAGATGCTTAATGTGATTAACAACGTCCAAGAAGAACTTACCAACCTCAAGCACACAGATAAGGAAGCTTTTCTCAACTCGCTGGGCGAAGAAATGAAAAACATAATCACCAAAGCCTACAACGACACGCTTGCTGGCAACGACTGCATATACTCCTATCTGAGAACACTCTATCCGCAGCCCATAAACCTACACGAATTCGTGATGACTAATTCGGAACGCTTGCTTGACATCGCCGATGGCTATACACTCGAAGAAAATCTCAGAATAAGATACGCCTACAGAAACTACATCTATGATGTGAAAAGAGGTATGGAGCAAGTTCAAAAGACAAACCGAAAAACTTACAGAATCTACAAACAACGCCTACAGCTCATGGAAAAGAAAATGAGCGAATTCAGCTACGAACAAAGAGCGATGCATTTCTTGTCGCCCACGGCATCGCAATATGTAGAAAAAGTTTATCAAAACATGTGTGAATCGAAGATGAACATCAGAACGAAGAACTTCAAAAATACATTCCTACCACACTTCCTTGACCTACTTAAATATGCCGATAAACCATTGGAAACCTACAGGGAAATCTGCCCTAGACAGAAAATGAAGAAGACACTTACTGAGGTATTCCGATTCAATCAAGAGTTCAGAGAATTCTTCGACAACGTGTTCTCGCTCACAGATGAAGAAATACGCGAAGAATCCATAAAGAATTCCTACCCCTATCTGAAAACTGCCCAATATCACACCGTGTTCGATTACATGCGAAAACACAACTCTCTCCCGCTGTTCTACATAATGCTACAAGGACTACGTTCGTCGGAAATGCGGTCAGATCAAATCTACAGTATGCTCCACGGCATTTCAGGTAGATTCTGGACACTACATGAAATCGCCGACAAAGTGGGACTAACAGTTGAAAGAGTTCGACAAATTTCCATGGGGACAATCAATATCCAAACAACCGAAATTGCATCAAACGAAGATTGGAAACAATACGCTAATCTCTTCGAACATGCCTATATCTGCCCACAAACCGAAGAATATATAAAGGTCAACGAAGAAGAAAAGCTCGACATCAGCTTCAACACATTCGCCTATATCCTGGCCTTGGTAGGCGACTTCCGAGTCGAAGAAGTCGACAAGCACGCTGTGCTAATTAACAAAAACAAACTCGGAGAATTTAAATTCAAAGACTGCATCGATACTCTACAAAGTTTTGTCAACACCAAATACTCCAAGGATAAATACATCCCTATAGACAACGTGCTCTTCACTGTTCCCGAAGACAAGCGCGAACAAGTCCGGGGCCTCATAGAATACATAGCCGCTGAAGTCTACAACGTGGAAACAACTCCCGACAAACAACTCTTCATCCCACAGAACTATATCGACATCCCACAGGAGGTTTACGAGATTCTGACAAAACACGGAAAACCGATGCATGTCAAAGACATCTTCCGCGAGTTCAAAGCAAAATATCCCAACCATAAATACAAAGAAGCACTACAAATAAAACCCTCACTCTATGCAAACGAACACATCAAGGCCGTAGGCAAAAGTTCGAAATACGCACTCGACACATGGGAAGGAGTATATTTCGGAAGCATACGTGACCTTCTCGTCGACCTGCTCAGTAAATCAGACGAACCACTACACATCGACACCCTTTTTAAAGAAGTAGTCAAACATTATCCGGAAACAAACAAGTCGAGCGTCTTCTCAACAATGTTCGATATCAACAGGCAGCGTTTCGTAGCATTCGAAAGAGGATATTTCGGACTGTCGTCTAAAAAGTATTCCGACAAATACAAGAAAACCAACGGCTCACGACGTAGCAAATTCGAAGACCGACTGAATGCACTCATCCAATTCGTTGAAGAAAATCGACGCTTCCCTACCTACAACGGTAGCAACGAAGAAGCATCACTCCAGAGATGGATCTACAACATCAGGAATAACATTATTGAAATAGACGGAAAACGACGTCAAATCTTTAACGCTACCATAGAGCGATTCGAAAAGCTAGGCTATCCCAGAACGATGCAAGAATATGAGTTCCAAACCAAATGCAAAGAAGTTGAAACCTATATTGTGAATCATCACAATCTGCCTAACCACAAAAACACCCCGAAGCTATACACTTGGTTTCACCGCTCCTACGCCAACCACAAAAACTTCACCGACAAACGCCGTCGCTACATGGAAGAGCTCATTGCCTACATCTCTTCCGTTGGTCTCAACCTGGATTAACTTCATACTATTTCTGTAATTTTCGCCCATGCCTACCGCATGGGCGAAAATTATATTCAAAATGAGCCTCCAACTTAAATACGCCCCATCTTAAATTACAATAACGCAACTAAATTTCCAGAATCTTGTTAACAGAAATAAATCAGAGCGATTATATTAACCACAAGATGTTAATGAATTAATGAATAACTATCTTTGCCCGCGTTGCATGGCAAGAGTTTATTCTTGCCAACGAGAAAAACATAATGAAGAAGAAAACGATTTGGACAATAGCCGTGATTATGGGCGTTTCGTTTCTCGGACTACTCTTATTGCAATTAAACTACATAGAAGAGATGGCCGACATGAAGCGCGAACAGTTCGACGAGTCGGTTAATCGTGCATTATATCAGGCATCACGAAATCTCGAACTGAATGAAACACTTCGTTTTCTCGAAGACGATGTTAATCGCAACGAACTCAAAACCGAACAGCATGTCCAGCCTGTAAAGAAAACTGTTACACAGGTACACCAGCCTTTGGGAACAAACTCGCAGGGCGAAGCCTACACCTCGTTTGAATCGAAGATGGTTCAGAGCAATCCGTCGCTCACGCCGAAAGCAATGATATTGCGGAACGACAGCAGTTCGCTATCGTCCACCCGGCGAAGGATGCAAGAAATTGTTCGTAACCGATACGTCTATCAAAAAGCATTGCTCGAAGAGGTAGTTTATAATATGCTCTATTCGGCCTCGGAACGCCCCCTGTCGCAGCGCGTTAACTTCAAGTTACTCGACCAGGATTTGAAGGCCGAAATGATGAACAACGGAATCAACATTCCATATCACTTTTCAGTATGCACGCAGGATGGACGCGAAATCTACAGATGCCCAGACTATGTTGAAAACGGCGAAGAAATATATTCGCAGGTGCTTTTCAGAAACGACCCGCCAAATAGAATGGGAGTAGTTAAGGTTCACTTCCCGAACATGAACAGTTACATCTTTTCGAGTATAAGATTCATGATTCCCTCGATGATTTTCACGATAGTTTTGTTGGTAACGTTCATCTTCACGATTGTCACCATTTTCAGACAGAAGCGATACAGCGAAATCAAAAACGACTTCATCAACAACATGACTCACGAACTCAAAACCCCAATCGCAAGCATATCGCTGGCCGCACAAATGATGAACGACAAAACCCTAACCAAATCGCCCAAAATGATTGAACATCTCGGCGGAGTGGTGAACGACGAAACCAAACGGCTAAGATTTCTCGTTGAAAAAGTGCTCCAGATGAGCATGTACGACCGCAAGAAATCGGTGCTCAAAATGAAATTCGTAGACCTCAACGAAATGGTAGAAAATATAGCCAACTCGTTCACACTACGAGTAGAACACACCGGCGGAAAAGTGCACACCGACATCCGAGCTCAAGAATCGGCCGTATATGTTGACGAGATGCACTTCCAAAATATCATATTCAATCTACTCGACAACGCTGTGAAATATGCCAAGCCCGATAAACCGCTCGACGTCTATCTTAAAACATGGAACAACAACGAGCACCTCTATCTCTCAGTGCGCGACACCGGAAGAGGAATAAAACGAGAGAATCTCAGAAAAATATTCGACAAGTTCTATCGCGTCCACACCGGAAACATTCACGATGTGAAAGGATTCGGACTCGGTCTGGCTTACGTCAAAAGAATGATTGACCTACATGGAGGAGAAATCAAAGTGGACAGCGAATACGGACAAGGAACGAAATTCACCATTATTCTACCCGTACACCGGGAGAACGATGACGAACTATAGAACACAAAAATCATAAACCAAAAAATTCTGATTATGGAAGAAAAATTTAAAATCCTACTGTGCGAAGACGATGAAAATCTCGGAACACTTCTCAGCGAGTATCTACAAGCAAAAGGCTACTCGCCCGACCTCTGCCCCGACGGCGAAGCAGGCTACAAAGCCTTCATGAAAAACAAGTATGACATCTGCGTACTCGACGTGATGATGCCCAAAAAAGACGGATTCACACTCGCCCAAGACATCAGACAAAACAACACCGACGTGCCAATCATCTTCCTAACCGCAAAACAGCTCAAGGAAGATATCCTCGCAGGATTCAAAATCGGAGCCGACGACTACATCACAAAACCCTTCTCGATGGAAGAACTCGTTTTCCGCATTGAAGCCATCCTACGTCGCGTGCACGGAAAGAGAAGCAAAGAATCAACCCTCTACAAAATCGGCCGATTCACTTTCGACACACAGAAACAGTTGCTCACACTCGACAATAAATCCGACCAAGCAACCAAACTCACAACAAAAGAAAACGAACTGCTCGCCTTGCTGTGCGCTCACTCGAACGAAATTCTGCAACGCGACTATGCATTGAAAACCATCTGGATAGACGATAACTATTTCAACGCCCGTTCGATGGATGTCTACATCACCAAGCTGCGTAAACATCTCAAACCCGACGAGCAAATAGAAATCATCAACATCCACGGTAAAGGCTACAAACTCATTGTGCCCGAGGAAGACAATTAATCCCCTTCCTCACACTTCACGCAAAGTTTCTACACTGATTCAAGCCGTCCGTAACTCGATTACTGAGTACGGACGGCTTTTATTTGCCACGATATGAGTGTATTCTAATGTGCGAAAATCATCAAATAGCTATCATCAATTTCAGATATTATATTTCTTATTATAATTACATCATATAGAATATAATACATTAAATTTCTATATAAAAATAAATCACACGCAAGTTCGGGAATTGTATTTCTATATGGAAATACATCATCCGAAATAGCGTATATAGTATTTTCTTATATAAATATATCTGCCGATAATTCGTGTATTCTATTTCCATATGGAAATAGAATACACGCAAATCCGTATATAGTATTTATTTACGGAAATACAATTGCCGAAGTTTCGGCAATTGTATTTCCAGATAAATATATATATTACTATATAATATCTTGTGTGTTTTTATATAAAAACACATGTTATGCAGCTATCTCTCACATCACGCCTTTCTTTATCTCGAAGGATACTCATGTAGATACGATGATGTGAGTTTGTTTTAAGACAGATACCAAATTCACATATAAATTCCAGATGATACAGAATATTATGTAAGCTCGGTTTAAAAGAATCTTCTTAAGCTCCGTTATAGGAACCGACAGATATATGCACGGATTACTCGGACAGCATGCCTGCATGTAGGGACAGACCCCGTGTCTGTCCGACGCCAATGTTTGTCCGATATCCCATTCGTTTGTCTGACGCCCATGCCAGTTCGGTCTAACCACCGCATAACATTTTTCCAGCTCTATTCGACCTGAATATTTATCCCGTCCTCTCGGCCCGGCGGACAGACACGGGGTCTGTCCCTACATGCGGGCCTTCCGCCCGAATTGGCATCTATTGAGTTTCAAAGCAAGAAGAAATCGACTCCCAGTATAAGCTCTGTTTCCTCTCCAGGGTTTAAGCAGATTCTTAAACCGAACTCACGTAATTATTACGATGCTTCTCTTGAGTAGAAATACTGGTTAATCGGACTATGATGGAGGCAAAGAGAGAGAGAGATTCGAGATTAGTGGTCGGGACATAAAAATCCCCCTCTTCTCATCCTAATCAAATAGGGAACGAGAAGAGGGGAATTAATTGTGTTTTCATTCGCCCTCCTTATACCGAGATTTCAACAAAAGGAGAGGGGGCGAAAAGAGAATTATTTCAAGCCTTTGTATGCCGGATAGTCTTCAGTCAGTGGGTCGCCTGCAAAAATAAAGCCGCCACAACCATGAACCATATAATATTCTTGACTAGAACGCTTATACACTGTAACCTCTCGAGTTGGAACGCCGTTTATTCTCGAACCAGAAGTATATACAGATATTTCTATCAAAACTGTATTATATTTTTCATAGCGACTGTATGGATTTCCAGAAGCTTTCATGCTTACAACATAAGGATGACTGGGATTATAACCGTTGCTCCTTTCAGAACCTTCAAGGAATGTTGCAACTTGATATGGACGAGCAAGATCTTGATATGTTCCATATATTCTCTTTAATCCATCTGTTATATCACGATGGTAACTCTGATCGGTTACTAGCTTGACGCATTCCATGCCAATAGCGGGATTACGATGATACATCTCGAATGCCATCAATTCTAGGGCAACAACACCTTCTGGAGCTTTTCCAATTTTTTCGCGTACTTCCTTGAATTCTTTTACCGAAACAGGGAATCTGTTGAACTGAACCTTTGCTGTAGCATCTCTGTCATAGGTTTTAGGGTCAAAACCGCCAATCAGCTTCGGGTCTATTGGCTCGAGCTCAACTTTTTTACCGGAAACGGTTATTTTGCATGTGGCGCTAGCTTTCTTACTAGATGCTGTTATGTTTGCCGTACCTTTCGATATAGCCGTAACAAAACCATCGCTGCTCACTGATGCAACTTTGGGATTGCTACTCTTCCATTCCACCTTTTTGATTTTTGTTTCAGCCGGAAGAATTGCTTGAAGCTGGAAAGTTCCATTAATGTCCATATCCAGTCGGGTTTGATTCAGCTCCACCGAAGTTGCATCGCCTTTTTCGCCGCCACCGTTGGGAAAGTCTTCTCCTTTTTCACTTTTGTCACATCCAGCTAGGGTCATTGCTCCTGCCAGGGTTGCAATAGCCATCAGGCTAAGAAAAAATTTCTTTTTCATTGTTTTCTCGTGTTTTAAAAAGTTGTTTGAATTGTGTTTGTTTTTTTATTGATTCCGCCCGGTGTCTTGAGATGGGCACCGGGCGGAGCGTTTGTTTTGTGATTGTTGAAAGAATGGTTATGCTTTCGTTACTTCTTGGTCGTCGAAACGGTTCTTATTCGTTTCGCCAGCTTGAACGGTGAGGATGAAATACCACAGGCCACCAATGAATGGTACCAGAGTGATGAAAAGCCAGCCACCACCTTTGCCAAGGTCGTGCATACGACGAACATTAACAGCCAATGTGGGAAGCAACAGTCCGAGAGCTACAATACCATAGAGGATGAAGCCGACCATACTCATGCTTTGAGGAAGAAGACTAATGATGATTCCTACAATTCCATAGATAATGGCCATTACGAGGATGTACTGCCAATATTCTGCACGGCTTGCGCGACCTTTGAATTGAGCATACTTCTTTGTTACAATCTCTGTGAAATTACCAATGATGTTCATGATGTTTTGGATTTAAAAAATGAATGTTTATGTTGTTTTAAAAAAATGTTTTGCAGGGGAGAGGGGGTCTTCGAATGATTTCTCTAGGGGATGGTTACTATGTGGAGAGCGTTATGGTGCTCTACCTGTGGGCCGGCTTTGCTCGGAAAGCTTAGCGGGCAATTGGGGGTGGCGTAAATGAGTCTTATTCATTGTTTCTCGGGTTTTCAGCTATTCCTCTGACTTCGTTTTCTAGTGTTGTGAAGAGTGGAATGCCCTTTGAAATTCGGGATAAAGTTATGAAAATATTTCTAATTACCCGATTATCCGAGATATGCAACGTCCCTCACCGGCTCAATACTTTGCAGAATAAACTGGTGAGGGAATTTCTATACTAACCAACCTGGACTGGTGTTACTCATTTCACATAGACGGTTTGCGTGCCGATACCTTTATAGCGTAAAGTACCGTATTTGCCGGCGCCCATATAGTCTTGGCAGAAGCTGTAGTCGTGGGCTTCGAGCTTGCCTTTTTTGTTGCGATAAACAGCCCAGGCCATCACAGAGCGGTCTTTAAGAGAGTGGACCGTCCATGAATCGCTGATTACAACAACGCGAATCACGTCGGGATCCTTTTGCTTCATTATTTTAAGAATCTGGGCGTTGAGCTGCTTATTCATTGCACCGGGCTTGAGAGTTATGGTTTCAGACTCGGGCACAACTTGAGCAGCGTCTATAATCTTACTGCTCTCGGCGGTGTTGTTGTAGCGAGTGTAGAGCATTGTTTGCTGATTGAACTTCGAGGCGTTTGACGAGAAGTTTTTGTGTTCTTTCAGAATCTGATTATACAACTCGTTGGCGGCGAACATGTATAGCGCTTTGCGGTAAGGCGTGGGGTCGGATTCCACCTTTTGATATAATGTCAACACGCATCGGGCAATAAGCTCTATGTCTACATACTGTCGTGCCATGTGCTTCATAACCCCTTCGCGTTCTTTGGCCGAGAATCGCTCGTATGGAAACATCCAACCTTTTGTTGCATCGGCTATGCCGGTGTTGGTTGTAACCTCGTATTCTTTAACCATTGTTAGCCACCTGTTATCGTTAACCATTAACATGGCCAAATTCCACACAGAATGCCAGCTGTTGGGGTCGGCAAAGAATAGTGCGGCCCAGGCGTAACGGAATTCTGCGTCGTCCATTTGCATGGCGAGTTTTTGTCCGTCTTCCGAAATGAGTTCTTTAGATTCTTCGTCTACTCCATAGCCCCAAAGCGATATAACACTAATACTTCTAACCAAGCCTGTTGACGATGTAAAGCAATTCTTCATTAGAGTAGAGAAGGCCACATCGCTTTGATTGATGCGCTTTTGCCCCAAAGCATATACCGTTGGGTATTTGTAGTAGGGCTGAAGCGGGAAGAGGCTCGGCTCAAGATGTTCGAATGTGGCGTATAGTTCCTTGTACGACTTGGTGAAACCTTCGGGCACCTCGTCGCTGTTGGCGAACTGATTGGAAGCCAGAGCTTCTTTCGATGGCTTGAACTTCTTTTTGTAGATGAGCATGAAGTCGGCATCGTCTTCGTCTATGGGACTGCTTGAAGAGCTACTCTCCACTACGTTTACGCCGGTTTTCTTGGCTACTTTTTTACTAGCCTTTTTAACGGCTTTACTAGCTTCTTTCTCTACGTGCTGCTCGGCTTTATCAATTGCGTTGTCAACAGCTCGTTCAGCGGCTCTTTCTGCTCTGTCTTTCACTCCTTGTTCAATTTTTTTCTGAACGCTATTCTTGGCCTTGTTGAGCAGGTTGCCGAACTGCGCCTCGGCTGGCGATGTAATTGCGAATGTTAGTACGATTGCTACTAACAATGCGATGATTTTATTTGCTTTCATCTTAATTGTGTTTAGTTATATTCTTTCTATTGTTATGAGATTGGAACACTTTCTTATTGTAGTCTTTTATTGCGTTATTGAGATTGAGAGCCTTAGTTGATGAATCGTAGCAGGCTTTGAGATGACCAGCGCCTTGGCGGCCATGCTCGATGGGATTTGTTTTGTTTTCATTATCTAAAAAATTCTATTTGATTACTTTCTTTCCGTTTACAATGTAAATGCCCTTGGGCTGGTCTTTCAGCTCGCCCGACACTCTTATTCCGCCCACGGTGTATACGCCTTTCTTGTGAGGCTCAACATCGGCCTTGGTTGTTTCGATACCTGTTGGATTGAGAGTGAAATAGCCTGTTTTGGGATTAGCCATCGCCGCATCGACTTTGGCGGGGTCGAAAGGTACAGCGCCTTTCAGCTGTGTGCAACCATCGAACATATTGTACGACGATGCGCATGTCCATGTATTGTTGGAATAGATGGTTTGCAAATTGCTACAGCTCTGAAACATGCGCTCCATGTCTGTAACTTTCGATACATCGAAATAGGCTAAATCCAAAGACTTAAGATTTACGCAATGCCAAAACATACTTGCCATTGAGGTAACGTTCGAGGTGTTGAACTTCGTAACATTTATCGAATTGAGAGTTTTGCAGCCTGAGAACATACCATACATATTTTTCACGTTCTTGGTGTTGAAGTTCGATACATCGAGTGTTTTTAGGACTCCACAGTCGGCAAACATACCTCCCATATCAGTTACATTTTCAGTGTTGAAGTTCTCTAAATCTATAGACTCCAAACTCCTGCATCCGGAGAACATGTATTTCATATTTGTAACGCGGTCTGTCATGAAAAACAAAACGTCAACCAAAGGGAGCGCTTCGCATCCATAGAACATATTGCTCATGTTGGTTACAGACGATGTATCGAAGTTCGATACATCGAGCGTCGAGAGTTTCACGCAGCTGCTGAACATGCTACCCATATTGGTTACGTTCGAGGTGTCGAAAGTCTTAGCATTAATAGAGGTGAGTTCAAAACACATGTTGAACATATAGCTCATATCCGTTACACTCGATGTGTTGAGGTTTTCAATGCCAGTGATGTCTATCAACGCTTGGCAATTAGAAAACCATTGGAAGGTACTCGTTGGCTGATAGTTATTAAACGACTCATCGAACACCACATGGGTTAGCGTTTCGTTGGGTTTCTCGTAAGTTCCGGCCCAATCGGGAGTGTTGCCTGAACTCGGAATGTCGTAAACATAGCCGCTCGGATGGGTCGACTTTTTCGTGTCGTAGTAGAATGTAATTGTTCCGCCATCGTTGCTTCTAACCACGTAGGCCTCTTTCGATTGTGCCATTGCAGTTATGCTCCACATCATCGCAACTGTTGCAATGACGGTAGTTAGTAACTTTCGTAGTCTCATAGAAATAGTGCCCTCCGTGGACTCACGCATTACTTTTGTGTGAGAACGCCGTGTCGAGGGCGTGGGCGTTAGAGTTGAAAATGTATTGTTTGTTTTTATTTTCTATTGAGAGGGGTGAGGGGGGTGAGGGGGGATTTTTGCATCGTCCCAAGTTTGGGAAACGTTCCCGCCAATGGATTTGGCTCGTCCAACTACTTGGAAGACGTCTCGCCAATTGATTTGGCTCGTCCAACTACTTGGAAGACGTCCCGCCAATTGATTTGAATCGTCCAACTACTTGGAAGACGTCCCGCCAATTGGTTTGAATCGTCCAACTACTTGGAAGACGTCCCGCCAATTGATTTGAATCGTCCAACTACTTGGAAGACGTCCCAAAAACTTACCGACTGTAACCCAACGGATGCCAATTCGGCCGTCAGGCCGCAGTAGGGACAGACCCCGTGTCTGTCCGCCCGGTTCGCAGAACCGGATTCACATGCGGAAATATGTTTTGCGGTCGGGCAGAACGAATTGGCTTGGGGAGCGGACAGACACGGGGTCTGTCCCTACTGCGTGCCGTTCCGGCCCGAATTGGCGCGACCTATCGGCCGAATCGGCATTATTCGAGCCCATCTAAGACCTGATGCTCTTACGGGACTGTAGCCTCTGGGATTTTGTTATGGAAATAAATATTGTTTTTTGAACATTTCTCGGTCGCTTACCGAGAATGTGAAGGGCTGGGGTTGTGAAGGGGTGAAAGGGGTGAAAGATATAAGGGGATAAACGTGTGGGGTACAAATGTGTGGGGGTGCAAATGTGTGGGGCGCAAACATGAGGGATTAAGGATGAGGGGATGCCGAACAGAGGGGATATGAACGTGAGTTTGAGCTGCGAGTAGCTGCGCTATGCAAGCTAACAAGGGGGCGCCGGTTAAGGCGCTGTTCCCCCTTGAGAGCGTTTACACAAGGGGATAATCCCTTGTGAGCGTTAGCATGAGAGCAGAATTATTCACCTTCGTAATCATCAAAGGTTCGATAACCATCACTGCCGATGTAAGCCGTACGAGCGTGCCAGTGTTTCGACTTGAGTTCTTGAACTTGTTCCCTAGTTAGGGTTTGAGATTTCTCGCCTTTGAAATGGAAAGCGAAATTAACGTCGTATGTCGCAGTTGGGGACTTGCCTCCCAATTTCACGTTTTCATACGTTAGCTTGTTACCGTAACACCACACATAAGTCCAATTGTTGCTGCTCGACATATCGAGGCTAGTGAGGTAGTTATCAGCACAATCAAGATTGTAGAGATTGGTATTATTCGAAATGTTGAGTGTGTAGAGTTCGTTTTCAGCGCACTGCAAATCTCCAAGGAGAGTGTTCTTGGTTACATCCAATGCATTAAGCCCGCACTTATTGCAAGCAAGCAGGGTGAGTTGGGTGTTTTTTGAAACGTCGAGTCCGGTGAGAGGGTTTTCGCTGATATAGAGCTCTTTAATATCAGAAAGGCGCGAAAGGTCGATGCTTGTGATTTCCTCTTTTTGAATATCGAGCTTAGAGATTTTGCCACTAATCACTATGGTTTGCGATGTGATTTTGTATTCAAAATTGTATTGGTCGTACTTATAATAGGGATCTTTCACTTTGGTTGCGCCAAGAACGTAGACATCTTCTACATCAGTAGCGAAGGATATTGTTTTGCCTATGCTCTTGTTTGTTTTTATAACAACTGCCGAGTAATGATCTAATTCGGCCTTTCCTTTCCATTTGGTTTCAAAGGTATATTCCGTGCCCTGGTAAGTTATCTTGGCGTTTGTTATTTCAACGCTGCTCTCGCCGGTTATAGCGTCGATGTTATATTTCATCGTGCCGTCTGAGAATTTGACATTCTTAGGATAGTTGTGGGCATAGAAAGTACCTTTGCTGTCTATTATATATTGGACACCCCATTTAACTCCCTTACCAGTTATACTCTTTGTAAGATCGAAGGTTGTACCATTTTCGTTAGGATCGAAATCAATCGTGAGATAATCCCACTTGTCGCCATCTTTAAAGATCAGCCGAATATAGTATGAGTTATCCGAACCATTGGTGACCACATCGGCTCTCTTCACTTCTCTCATTTTGCCATTAATCTTTACAGCTTTTTCGAGGGTGAGGAGGTTTGGATCATCGGGTTTGGGATCCGGTTTGGGATCCGGTTTGGGATCCGGTTTTTCCGGATTCGGTTTCGGAAGGTCTCCTTTACTGTTGCAGGCCGTAAAGGCGAGCGAAAGAGTTAACACACATGCAAGCGCGAAAGTTGCTTTCGCCAGGCTTGCGGAAAAAATTTTCTTCTTCATTTTGATTTTGTTGTTAAATGAATAAATGAATTAAATATCAGGAACGCTTCATTGCGCCACCTGTTTGGTGCGGGGTATTTGTTTGTAGGGCCTATTTCTTAATCACCTTCTTGCCATCAACGATATATACTCCTCGGGGCAAGCGGCTAAACTCTGTTGTGAGGCGAATGCCTTGCAGGGTGTATGTGCCGCACTTGGGAGAAGGGGTGAGGGGGGTGTTGACTATGGGATTATCAATACCGGTGGAGGGATGCCAGTCTTTGGGTGCGCAGATAACTTCGTCGGTTATCACGTTTCCGCTTCCATCGCACACGGCGCTTTCTCTTGAATCCCATCGTGCTCCGGAGGGCGTGTGGAATTTGTAGCCACTGCCCATTGAAAAGTTGTTGAGCTTGGCTATAGAACCTGCCCTGCCTTTGGCTATGAGTGCGGCATTGCTGCCGATGCTTAGTGTTGAGCGGCCGTTAGATTCGTAACCGTATAGTGCGCCGATGGCTGTACCGAAATTGGTGTGCACTTTTAGTTCTTTGCATTGCACGTACATTTTGCCATCTACATAAATGTTTATGGCGGCGTATCGACTACGGTTTCCGCCTCGGTTGTTAATGGTGAGCGTTCCGGTGCCCGTGAAAGTCATACTGGGGTCGGGGCCACCGTTTCGGCGTGCTTGGTGAAAGGCTGCCGTTCCGCTGTTTATTACGTTGTTGCCAATGAGATTAACCCGCAGCATGTCTCGACTACTGTTAAACACCACGCCGTCCAAGCTGCCGGGGTTGAGGTTTAGGGTTATGTTGGCATTGTCGAGCGTTAGGGTGTTTGTTGCGAAGTCGAACGTTACTTTTCCGCTGGCCTTGCAGTATCCGCCTCCAAAAATTCCAACCTGTGTGAAGTGGTTTTTAAAGGCTGCAATGAGGTCGTTGCAGTTTGATTGGGTTACTTCTACGCCTCCGAAGTAGAGGTCTTGCGCCTGTGCCTTTTGCGGCGTGGCAAACAGGGCTATAACCATAGCAACTATTGCCGCGAAGATGTTTTTGTGTATTTTATTCTTCATAAGATAAAAGTGCCCTCCTGCCTACCTACGTGTATTTGTTTTTATGTAGGAACGCCGTGTCGATGGCTTGGGCGTTTGTGTTATTATTTTGTTTGATGCTTGCGGAAGTTCCGCAGCGATGAAACTATTTGGTTTGAGCCTTGCGGAAGTTCCGCGGCAATGAAACCTATTTGGTTTGAGCCTCGCGGAGGTTCCGCGGCAATGAAACTATTTGGTTTGAGCCTTGCGGAAGTTCCGCGGCAATGAAACCATTTTGTTTGAGCCTTGCGGAGGTTCCGCAGCGATGAAACCATTTTGTTTGAGCCTTGCGGAGGTTCCGCGGCGATGAAACCATTTTGTTTGAGCCTTGCGGAGGTTCCGCGGCGTTGAAACCGTTGTGTATTATATTCGCGAGTAGCATACTATCTTTGCATCATTATCAACATTTTACAATTATGACAAGCATAAATCTTAATCAAGAACTCTTTCGCCAATTATCTCTCATTGCAGGCGACGAAAAACTTATGCGCAAAACCATCGAGGCTATTAAACTCATCGTTAAGCAAGAAAATGAACAGAGCACAACCGAGATGATTCTTGCGTCGCCTGAAATGATGAAGATTCTTCGCGAAGGTGATGAGCAAATTGCACGAGGGGATGTTACACCCATTAAGCTCGAAGAACTATGGAAATAGTATTGCTTGAAAAAGCTCTTCGCGATCGCGATTATTGGAAGCAAGTAGGCGACAAGAAAATAATGAAGCGCATCAGCGCATTGCTTGCCGACATTATGGAGCATCCTTTTACAGGAATCGGAAAGCCCGAACCGCTTAAAGGACCGCTGCAAGGCAAGTGGAGCAGACGCATTAATAAAGAGCATAGACTCGTTTATTCCGTAAGCGATGGAATGATTTACGTTTATGTTTTCTCGCTTCGTTCTCATTATTCTCGATAGTCCCTCCATTTCTTTCTCTCTATCCTCTTTGTTTCCCTCGCCCGTTTCGCCGCTTTGTCGGAAAAGACAGGCGAGGGATTTTTTATTCCGCTAATCGTTGCCTATTTCTTAATCACTTTCTTGCTATCCACGATATATACTCCTGCTGGCAGGCGTCTGAACTCTGTAGACAGGCGAATGCCTTGCAGAGTGTATATTCCGCGCTTGACGGCAGGGGCTGGATTGTCGGCAATAGGATTCTTGATGGCGGTTGCGTAATCCATTATTTGTACTTCACGGCAAATGTCGGTGCCGTTGTAGAAAGTTACAGCGGGAGTATGGAAGTCGTCATCGAGTCTTGCGCTCACAATTTCGACTTCCCTACCCTTGCTATAGGCTTTGACGCCAGACAGATAAATATTGTTTGTGCTGTAATCATCTATTTCGCTGTAAATGGCAGCTGCCGTTCCGTTGTTTTTTGCCGACACATACGAATCGTAGAAGTAGAAAGAGGGATAGGCTTGTGTATTTTCGGGTGCTCTTCCTTCAATCGGAGCAGTGGTAATTACTCGGCACTTTCCGCGGAAGTATAGGGGGCCCTCCGTCCTAATTCCAGATACATCATAGCTATTCATTATGTCGATATCCAAGCTGCCTGGGCCTACGATGTCGAGCCTTCTCTGCCCGTTTTTTATTGCAAGGGTGCTTGGCATATTGATGTGGTTTTCACCCTCGAGTTCTATATTATGGTCTTTATCTCCACCGAATATTATTCCGATAGCATTTTCTGGTTCTATAGTAGCATTTCTGAGTGTTAGAGTGACATTTTGTGGGTCGTATTTCACCGTGCCTCTCACACCGGGAATCACGCTTAGATCGTCGCAGTTTTCGGAAGTTACCTGCACGCCGGCAACATATACATTATATTTAGTTAGAGGTGCGAGAGTGGTTATATACCGTTCGCCATAGCTGCTTAAGTTTCCGGCTTCATCGACAACCCACACATTCACTTCATATCTTGTGTTAGGCTCGAGGTTTCTAATGGTGTAGGAAGTAATATCCTTTGGATAGGGCCTTTCATGGCTCTTTCCGGAGGATGTACTGCTTTCCCAAGTCACATAGTAGCACAATTGGTCATAGTCAGTGTAATTATCGTGGGCACCATACCATTTCACTTCTATGCTGTTAGTTGAAGTAGCCTTAGGATAGCCTGCTATATATCCATATGGTACGGGGGGTACGTTCTCATCAAAATACACCGTGCATGAAACAATATTGCCGTTAGAGAAACATAGGGCATTCTCCGAATTATTGAAGGCTACGTTTTCAGGATAGGTGATTTTGCATTCTTTCATTTCGAAGATGTTCATTTCTCTAATGGTGCCATACTGTCCATAGATCTTTCCACGAATATTATTGATGTAGAGGGCACCATGTTTTTCTGGAATACGACCAGCTATACCGTATATTCCCTTAATGTCAACAGTGATATTATGCAACAATAGTTCGCCTATCTCTGTTTCACCTTTATTTTTCGAATAACAATAATCAAGACTGATTGCTGTTTTGTTTTTGCTTGCCACTTCCAACGTACCGCTACCGTCTATTTTACCTCTACCCTTAAACAAGATTGCAACGTCGTCCGCTGTTATTGAGCATTTGCCAGTTACATTGATTTTCTGCAAGTCGTTTCCTTCTTTTAGATTGAGATAGTTGTCGAATTCAATTCCAGAAACACTTTCTCCCCAAGCCTCCACTGAAGAATTATCAAGATTAATCTCATTCACTTCGGCAATGGAAGCCATATTATTTCCGGCAGTACTGAGAATAACAGAGTTTATAATATTTAGAGTTTCTCGTTTGGTACCCCTTATGCCCCAGCCCAGGGTTGTAAATGCCTTTACTTTCAGATCTTTGATAGTTAAAGAAACTCCGTCTTCCATATATACTCCTTCATGATGATGCGAGTAAGCCTCTAGAACTGGTGTTATTCCGTTGAATTTTTCTCCTACAAACGTGGTGCTCTTCTTTAGTCTGATGGCATCCGAATCTTTGGATCTTAAATTGTTATATCCGCGAATTTTCACTGTTAACCCTTCGCAATCGTAGTTCTGGATGCAATGATTGTAACCACCGGTACGCTCTATTTTTACGTTTTCTAGAACGAGCGTATTCGTTGCAGGAACGTAATACACATAGTGGTTTTCGCTGGGATTAAGAGCCTTTATGGTGTTGCTTTTGATGTTATTGCAGTTTTTGTCGGTCACTTTTACGCCTCCAACATAGAGGCCGTAGTCTTTAGCATGCGCCAGTTGTGGCATGGTCAGCATTGCAATGAACAGTGCGACTATTGCCGCTAGATTGTTCTTGTGTAATGGCTTATTCATAAAACAGATGCCCCCCATAGACCCACTTGTGTTTATTTTTTATGTGGGAACGCCGTGTCGAGGGCGCGGACGTTTAGAGTTTAACTGAAATATTTTTATGTTTTATATTCCTTTTAATTAATAGGGCTCATTTGAAAGAGCAATGAAGCAAGGCCTTCGGATAGAGCTAGCATATTTCGCTATTTGGCGGTTTATCATTGCAGCCCCTGTCGCCATCATTTCGATTCACTCCACGGCGATTAAGTTCGTCGTTTACTATTTCACGAATAGTATCGAGTAACTGCAAGCGCTCTTCGGAAAACTGTAGGTTGAGAGCTTGCTGTTCTCTACTTTCATTATCTCTTTTCTGGTTCATATTTCCAGGAGTCTTATATGGTCGCTATAATGATGTTTTTGATTCACTAAAAAATTCAATGCAAAATTAGAAGCGACCTAAACTAGCCCCCCTTTCATTATCGGACAAAAACCTATCATTATCGGACATTTTACACACCCGCCCAAGTGTCAGTATCTTGCAGTTTGTGCACACACTCTATTGGCACATAGTATTTTAGCAGTGACATGTTTACTGAATTTAACAACTATGGAAAAGAGAAATATTTGCTGAACTCATTACCTGAAAGCATCATCCTGACCGTACACACTTAATACTTCTCGCATACAACAAGGATGTGTCCAAAAGATGCCTAACAAGTAGAATGAAAAATGCATTCTACCGTTTTGACCATTGGAAATGCTTTCTCAATAGCTTTAGTTACTGGGTGAAGCATTAATTTTGCCAAGCATATAATTGGACTTTAATTTCGTCCATCCTATTAACAGTAGATTAATATACGAAAACATGACTTCGTCAATAAAGAGTCTTCTCCTGATAAGAGTTAGGTATAAGTAACAATGAAAACTATCTCTATATGAGCAATTATAATAAATCTCTTTTAGGCAACGCTGTTGATACACTGCCTCGAACAGTTTGTAATGTACTAATGAATCTTTTAGTGTTTATGAAAACAAAGAGCTTTCGTTGCAGCCCAAGCCTGTTTGCAACTTTTATTCTGTGTTCCATCTTGCTGGCTGCATGCAACAAAAAACAGGCGTTAGAAGAAAGGAAGGTCACAAGTGGCACAACTCAAACGCTGCAGAAAAAGAGCGGAAAGAATATGGAAGAGTTGCTGAAAGACTTCGAACAGCAGAATGAAAAGGAACGCATAGGTACAGCCAACCTCATCTTGAACATCATCTATCAGGAAGAAATCACTGACAGTTTACTCAAGGTAACCACTCATACACCCGCCGACAGCGTGGAGCTGCTGGTGTGGTATTGGGCGAGCGAACATTTCTGGGATAAACAGGATTACAACGAAAGTATGCGATGTGTCATGAAAGCATTGCCGTTAACCTATCGCATCGGCAATCGGGAATCACAGAGCGACTGCGAACAGCTGATGGGACAAATTCATTTCCGACGGTCGGACTTTGTGCATGCTTTAGAACACGTAAACAAAAGCCTCGAAATTGATAGGAAGATGGGCGACAAGAGTCGAATAAGCAGTTCACTCAACACGCTGGCCGCAATATGCCTCACGGCAAAGCAGCCCAAGGACAGCGAGCACTATATTCTAGAAGCCATAAGTTACAGTACAGCTGCGCAGGATTCAAACCGAATGGCAATACAATACGGCATCGCATCGGAGGTTTATCACACCCTAGGGAAGGAACGTCTTGCACTCGACTATGCCCAACGCGCCTATATTATGGACTCCATTTTAGGTAATACGGAGAAGATGGGTATTCGTTTGTCGCAAATGGCAGCAGCACAGATGGCGATGAGACACGATGGCGATGCCGAACGCCTTATGAAACGAGCCTTGCCTATGCTAGAAAAAGAAGGTTACGAGCTCTCGCTCTCCGTGTGTCGCAACCAGATGGGCGAACTGCTCAACCGTCGTGGAGCGCATGCCGAGGCTGCTCAACTTTTAAGGAAATCGGCCGAGTCGTGCGAAAAACGGCAAGATGTTTACAACGAGAGTCGTGCGCGAAAGGGACTTTATGAAGCTCTAAAAGGCACGAATCTCGCCGAGGCCAACAAGCATCTAGTACGATATGTCACACTGCAAGATTCCATCTATCACCATGAAATGGAACAAGCCGTGAGCCAGAACAATGTGAAATACAAAACCGAAGAGCTAGCCTTCCAGCAAGAGCGCGAACGGGCGGAGAAACGTTTCATTCTCTTGGGGGGTATCGCTTCGATTGTGGTGTTACTGCTCGTCATGGGTATTCTAATCTATTCTGGTCGGGTGCGCCGTCGCAATCATCGCATATTGAAGCGTATGTCAGCTCTGCGCGAGAACTTCTTTACCAACATTACCCACGAGTTTCGCACGCCGCTTGCCGTAATCCTAGGATTGAGTCACGACCTGCAAACCGTCGAGACAGATGGGGTAAAAGAAAAAGCACAGGTCATCGAACGACAGGGCAATGGTTTACTAAGGCTCATCAACCAACTCCTTGATATTTCGAAAGTGAAGTCGGAAGTAGGTAACCCCGACTGGTTCAACGGCAATATTACCGTCTACTTCGAGATGATTATAGAAAGCTGGAACGAATATGCACGCAACAAAAACATAGACCTGCAATATTTCTCGAAGGATACTGTGGAGATGGATTTCGTACCCGATTATGCCAATAAACTAATAAATAACCTCCTCTCAAATGCCTTCAAGTTTACACCAGAATACGGTAAGGTGAGCGTAATTGTGTGGAGGAAGGATAACCATTTGCTTATCGACGTTGCCGATACGGGTTCGGGTATGGATAAGGAAACGATAGAGCATGTGTTCGAACCATTCTATCAGTCGAACAACAATTCGCACAACATCGGTTCGGGTGTCGGAATGGCCCTTGTCAAGCAAATCATAGATGTCGTGGAGGGAATCATCACGGTTGAAAGCCAGCCGGAAAAAGGAACAACTTTCCACATTAGCATTCCCATCAGAAACAATTGCAAAAGGCAATTACCCATAGAAACGGTAACCAATAATAACCCAATACTGCCCGAAACAGGAAAAATGCCCGCCGACAGCGAGAAAGGCGATAACGAATGTAACTTGCTCATCATTGAAGACAATCACGACATTGCCGCCTATATAGGCTCGCAGTTTGCCGACGAATATGCCGTTTCATATGCCTCCAATGGACGGGAAGGGCTTGAGAAAGCTCTCGAGTTAGTGCCCGACCTTATCATAACCGACCTCATGATGCCAGAAATGGATGGCTTGGAAGTATGTCGACAAGTACGAAAAAATGAAATCATAAGCCACATCCCAATCATCATCGTTACTGCGAAAATCACCGATAAGGAACGTATTGAAGGTATCGAGGCTGGGGCCGACGCCTATCTGATAAAGCCTTTCAGCAGCGACGAACTACGTACATGGACTGAGAAACTGCTGGCTGGGCGACGCCTATTGCAACAGAAATTTGCAACCATGTCGGCAGAATCCGAGGAGAGCGAGGAGTCGAGTACCACTCTCAAGCGGGAAGTAGAACTGCATTTCATCAACAAAGTAACCGACTTCATATATATGCAAATCGGTCATAGCAAAGACATCAGCGTTTCTCGCCTCGCCTCGAATATGTGCATGAGCGAACGACAATTCTATCGAAAGATAAACGCTCTGACGGGTTATACGCCGTCGGCCTACATCCAACATCTCAAAATCAAGAGAGCCTGCAATATGCTCGACAGAAATCCAAATATAAGTTTTGTTGAAGTGGCCGACCGATGTGGTTTCGACGCCTATCCCAACTTTGTGCGAGCCTTCAGGCAGGTGTGCGGCGTTACTCCGACAGACTATCGTAAAGAGAGAACTGCACCTGATGCCTAGGTTAGGAGGGTTATATATCAAAAATCCCCCGTTAGACTAGAGGTCTAACGGGGGATTTTTGATAAGTGCTGTCCAAGCACTTCTTCTCTATTTCTTAACCACTTTTTGTCCGTCGACAATATAAACGCCTTGTGGCAAATCCTTAAGTGAACGGCCCAGACGAATGCCACTGACAGTGTAGACGCCATGCTTGGAAACAGGCGTATCTGTCGCGATATGTTCTACTACAGAAGCGTTGCCGTATATTGTTACATCATCGATGTTGACGCGGAAGTTATTCGTGCAGTTGAAGTGGCGGAAGGCTATGTACTTCGTGCCGCTCGGCAGGGCGACATCGAATGCCTGCCATTGTCCCTGTGTCATCGGTTGGATATGGGAAGCCGATGCGGAACTGGCGCCTATCGTCCATTTCTGTACTATTTGGAAGTCGCTCTCATTCTTACCCGTTGTCGATGCGCACAGGGCATAGTGTTCGGCGCAGAAATCTTCTTTGCCTAGCGACCCGATTTTGTAGGATACCTTGGTAGCTCCTTCCACCAAGGGTGTGATGAGATAATTGTTGGGTGTGTAGGCAACAAAATTATCGTTTCCATCATCGTGTGCCGATTCCGACGCCATGCAACCATCGGTTTCGTTATCGAAAAACTCCCAGTCGTGGCTATCTCCATCGGCATCGACGGTTGTCCATCCTGCGGGTATTCCTTGCTTGTCGAAACTCTCCGACAGAATTATGCTTTGGGCCTCAACAGACAAGGGAATCATTGCGGTGAACAGTGCGACTATCGTAGCGAGATTGTTCTTGAATAGATTTGTTTTCATGAAAAGAAAAAATGCCTTCCATGGGCTCACTCATGTGTTGCGTGAGAACGCCGTGTCGAAGGCGTGGGCGTTAAGGAATAAAAAAGATTTTCGGGGGTGAAGGAGTAATGTTAGAAAGGAATCTCTTGTCGTCCTTTCATGGGCTTTTGAGTGCGATAGAAAACAAGAGAACGTTGTCTCAGAGCGCTGGCACTCTGTGGTGTAAAACAGGGTCTGTTTGGGATGAACTCCAGCCCGCTGATGCAAAACAGGGTCTGTTTGGGGCGAACTCCAGCCCGCTGATGCAAAACAGGGTCTGTTTGGGATGAACTCCAGCCCGCTGATGTAAAACAGGGTCTGTTTGAGATGAACTCCAGCCCGCTGATGAAAAACAGGGTCTGTTTGAGGCGAACTCCAGCCCGCTGATGTAAAACAGGGTCTGTTTGGGGCGAACTCCAGCCCGCTGGCGAAAAACAGGGTCTGTTTGAGATGAACTCCAGCCCGCTGACGAAAAACAGGGTCTGTTTGAGGCGAACTCCAGCCCGCTGACGAAAAACAGGGTCTGTTTGAGAATAAATCCCGACCCCATTCCCCCATACGGATTCCCCTCGGCCTATCGACCGAGGGGAGAAGGGTCATTCGGTACTTATCTTTCGAATGTTGATTGTGCCGTCGGCATGCTGCTCGCGAATGATTGTGAGACCGCGAATCGGACGGGCTATTTCACGTCCGGAGGGGTCGTAGTAGCGGGTGGAGACTACGGGCGAGGAGCTGGCGGCGCGGTCGATGCCGAGCTTTTCGGCTACATCAATACTTACCATCTGCGAGTAGCTCGTGCCGTCGCCACCTTTATAAACCGAGCGTACGCCAAGTTTACTGTAGTTTGGATGACCGTAGATGTAAACAGTGCGCGTTTTGCCGTTTAGGCTTATGTTGGCGCCGCGGATGTCTTGATAGAGATAGGGCACTTCCTGTGTGTCGGCGTTGGCGATGTTCCAGTAGGTTTCGGGCGAGAAAGTATAGGGCTGGTCGTCGATGTAGAGCCTGTAGTAGAGCAGGAGTTCATTTAATGGGTCGCCGCTATCGTTGGTTGGAGGTATGGTAATTTTTACTCTTTGCCACTTACCATTCTTATCGGCTCTGAAGTCTTTGAGTTCCATTACGGGTGTGGCGGGAACTGCGGGGTCGTCGTCGAATTCGAGGATGGTTGGAGCAATAAAATCGTCGATAGTGTAGAAGATGTTCTTGCCGACGTTGCTCACCAAGGCTACGGGGAAGTCGGCTGCGATTGAGTCGATGTCGTCGCCGGTGTAGTGAGGGATGAGTTCTATTTGGCTCTTTTCGGTGAAATTGAAGAATTTCTTCCCGGCCTGTTCATCGACTCTGGCTTCGGCAGCAAGAATATAGGCGTGACAGTTGTAGAGTTCGTCGACGCCCAGATATTGGTCGGTTTTTATTATAAGTGCGGGGACACCGCCGGAACCTATTCTGAACTCTGCCTTTATTCCTGCTTTGGGTATTTCGTTGTTGATGTTGGTGACATAGAGTTCAGGAGGATACGAGCTTTCATCACCTATTCCGCTAAGCCATTTGGTTTTGCGCTTACTTAGGTCGTTGGGGTTGGCCAGGTGGGTCATTTTAAGATAATCTATATCGTCGCCCGCAGGAATCTGCGCCGGCCGATCGTTGTTCACGGTATAGCAGATGTTGTAGTCGCCTATGTAGAACCACTTTCCGTCGGCGTCGCCCAGGCCGAGTAGACAGTCGTCAATTTGTTTGAGAGTGTCGTTTCGCCAAACAAATTTGACGGTTGTGTTTTCGGTGTCTTTGACGAATTTGGTACCGTCGGGTTTCATACGATAAAGGTAGTACGGGTCGCCGGCATCGATGGTGTAGAGTTGCGGAGTTTGCATGAGGATGGTATCGCCGGCGAGGCGCTGTGCCTTCATCCATGGTTTACCGAGGGCCAGAACATAGGCCTGCGAGAGAGGTTGCTGAATGTAAACGAATCCGTCGGAACCTTCGACCACGGCTCCTAGGGCGCCGTCGACGTTTTGTTTATAGGCTTGTCCGATGCCCAGTCCATAGGCGTTGGATGTTACGTACATGTTGTCAACCAATCGTCCGGCGGGCGTTTCGGTGAGCGGCTTTTCGTTGGTTGTACCCTTTGCCGGTTTCATTCCTGCCGGCAGCGAGGCGGCCAAAGTTGAACTTTCTGTTCTGAATCGTTTTTGGATTCTCTCCGTCTTGAGGTCCAGATTTGTTTTCTGAGCCATGCTGTTGCCTGCAATGAGCACGGCGAGCAGCGATAATGCTAGTTTCTTCATACTGATAATTGTTATTTATTTCTTCCGGAGCACAACGGCACTCCGTGCTGGGATGTAGAGTTTGAGCCAGCCTTTCTGTTGTGGCTGGAAGAGCGGGTCGGGATTGGTGAAGTGTTCAACAGAGTCGTCAGCGAATCCGTTGCCGCCGAACCTGGTTGAGTCGGTGTTAAGCACAACATTGTAGGAGCCTTCGGGCACAAGGAATCCGTAATCGGTGAACGAACGCACAGGCGAGAAATTAAATACGAAAATGAGTTCGCCTCGGCTGAAAGCCAATACCTGGTCTACGTCATTATGCCAAATCTCCTGTACGGGTGTACGATTGAAGTTTTTCTCGCTTTTGATAACGGCGAGCATTTCCCGGTCGAAGTCACCCAGATAGTGATAGCACAACTCCGGATTATCTACGAGATTCCACTGCCGGCGGGCGTATTTATAGCTCCATCCGTTTCCATCACGCGGGAAATCAATCCATTCCGGGTGACCGAATTCGTTGCCCATGAAGTTGAGGTAGCCACCATTGATAGCTGCGGCGGTTACAAGGCGAATCATTTTGTGTAAGGCTATTCCGCGGTGCACGGTTTCGTTTTCGTCGCCTTTTTTGAAATGCCAGTACATGTCGGCGTCGATGAGTCGGAAAATAATTGTCTTGTCGCCCACGAGTGCTTGGTCGTGCGATTCGCAGTAGGATATTGTTTTCTCGTCGGCCCGTCGATTCCTTACCTCCCAGAAGATAGACGAGGGTCTCCAAGCCTCGTCGGGCAGTTCTTTGATTGTTTTTATCCAGAAGTCGGGTATGTTCATCGCCATGCGATAGTCGAATCCATAGCCGCCGTCCTTGAATTTGGCTGCCAGTCCGGGCATGCCCGATACTTCTTCGGCTATGGTGATGGCGTGCTTGTTTACTTGGTGGATGAGTTCGTTGGCGAGGGTGAGATAGCATATGGCGTTGTCGTCTTGATGTCCGTTGAAATAATCGCCATATCCGCCAAAAGCTTCTCCGAGGCCATGACTGTAGTAGAGCATCGATGTGACGCCGTCGAAACGAAACCCGTCGAAATGGAATTCCTCGAGCCAGTATTTGCAGTTCGAGAGGAGGAAGTGAAGCACTTCGTCTCGTCCGTAGTCGAAGCATAGAGAATCCCATGCCGGATGTTCGCGTCGATCGCCGGGATAGAAATATTGATTCGGGTCGCCGGCGAGATTGCCGAGTCCTTCGACTTCATTCTTCACGGCGTGCGAGTGCACAATGTCCATTATCACAGCCACTCCATTTCGGTGGGCTTCGTCGATGAGAGCTTTGAGTTCTTCAGGGGTTCCGAATCGAGAACTGGGTGCAAAAAACGAGCTTACGTGATAGCCGAAGCTGCCGTAGTAAGGATGTTCCTGGATGGCCATAATCTGGATGGCGTTATATCCGTCGGCTACGATTCTGGGCAGGATTTTTTCGCGGAACTCGGTGTATGTTCCAACTCCTTCGAAATCTTGTCCCATTCCTATATGGCATTCGTAGATTAGCAGCGGAGTTACCGAAGGGCGGAATGTTTTGCGTCTCCATCGGTAGGTTTTTTCGGGATTCCACACCTGTGCCGAGAATATTTTCGTATTCTCATCTTGCACCACGCGCTGTACCCATGCCGGAATGCGTTCGCCCTCGCCGCCGTTCCAGAAAACGCGCATTTTGTAGAGGTCGCCATGGTGCATCATTTGGGGTTCGAGGTTCAGTTCCCAGTTGCCGGAGCCTTCGATTCGGTGAAGTTTGTATTGTTCGTCGATAGACCAGTTGTTGAAGTCGCCTACCAGATATATGTTGGTTGCCGATGGTGCCCATTCGCGGAAGGTCCAGCCATTTCCGGTGCGGTGCAGACCGTAATATTCGTGCCCGCTTGCAAATTCGGCCAGTGTTTGTTTTCCGTCGTCGGTGAGTTGCTTGATTTTCCAGAGTGCGTGTTCGTGCCGTCCTCGTATTGCGTCGTTATAGGGTTCGAGATAGGGGTCGTTTTTCACGAGTCCCATGATGTTCTGTGCTGTTGTTTTCTTTTTTGCCATAATGATGATATTTATCTGAGTTACTTAATTTTCGACGTGCCTGACTCCGTCTTCGTAGACTCCTCGGGCGGTTATGTTTCCGTTTTGGTCGCGTTCTACGAATGGTCCGTGCCGCCGGTCGTTTCGGTATGAGCCTTCGAAGCGTACTCCGTCGGCCGATTCTTCGATGGCTGCTCCGTTGAGTTTTCCGTCGTGAATGACTCCTCGGAAGCGTGAGCCGTCGGATGAGTGTATTATTATTTCGCCTTCGAGCATTCCGTTTTTGAATTGTCCTTCGAAGGTGTTTTTTTCTCGTTTTGTGAGTTTTCCTTGTCCGTTCTGCACGTCTTGTTCCCAGCTACCGGTGTATATGTCGCCATTATTCCAGGCCATGGTTCCGAATCCGCTACGTTGTCCGTTCAGGAAGCTGCCGGTGTATCGCGAGCCGTTTCTGTAGGTGAGTATTCCTCGTCCGGTTCGTTCGCCGTTGAGATAATCGCCTTCGTATATGTCTCCGTTGGCGAACTTGTGTACTCCTCTGCCACCGGGCAAATCGTTTTTCCACTCGCCATTGTATTCGTCGCCGTTGGCGTAGACGTATCTTCCTCGTCCTTCTTTAAGGTTGTTAACCCAGTTGCCGTCGAAGTTCGAGCCGTCTGGCCATACGAATTTCCCGTGTCCATTCTTTTTATCGTCGTGCCACTGTCCGTCGTAGTAGGCGCCTGATTTGAAGGTGTATCGTCCTTTTCCGTTTCGTTTGTCAATCATCCATCCTCCGGTGTAGATATCGCCGTTGTGATAGGTCATCCGTCCTTCGCCGTGTTTGAAGCCTTTATACCACAGGCCTTCGTATCGGTTTCCATTCTTGTAGACGTATGTTCCCCGACCGTGTTTGAGTTCCTGGAACCATTCGCCGGAATATTTCTCGCCGTTTGCCTTAAGCAGTTCGCCTTTACCTTGGCGGATGCCGTTTTCGTATTGTCCGATGTAGATGTCGCCGTTTTTGTAGGTTACTTTTCCCTTGCCATACGGCTTTCCGCGGAACATTTCACCGTGATAAACGCCATCGTTTTTCACGTTGCATGTTCCGATTTCGATTTTCTGAGCCCGAATCGGGCCGGCAAACAAGAGGAAAAGGAATATAATATGGAGATATTGGATGTTCATTGATTGTGCTGATTGCTATTTTATTTGCAACCCTTGCAAAGATAATCTTTTTTCGTTGTGATGGGCTGGCGTACCGTTTTATACAATGCTATCATCCGGGCGGTTTATACTCAGACATCCCCGGCAGAGGTTCTGCCGGGGATGTCTTACATCGAACCTGCATAGCTTAATGTTACAAACAGCGATTATCTTTGCAGGGTCATTCAAAGAATCAAGTTCTTTTTTATGGAAAAGAAAATCTTTCTTCTAATCGCGATTCTTACAACGGCTCTTCAGGTCGACGCACAACAGGTTCTCGTTTGCGACGGAGCAACCAAATTCCCGCTGCGCGACGTTCTGGTATCCGCCGACGGGCACCCGGTGGGAAGCACCAACTATCTCGGACTCATCAGTATGCCCGCCGATTTCGTAACCGCAACATTCAAACGAAAAGGATTCGTACCCGAAAAACTATCGCGACAAGAAGTGATGAGCGACACCATATTCCTATACCCCGGAGAACACTATCTAAACGAGGTAGTAGTAACCGCAAAACGCATGGTAAACGGGAAAGAATTGCTCGAAAAAATGCCTAAACGCGACATACTGGATAAAGCACCGCCGCATGCCATGGGCGAATTCGACCTGGCACTTATGCTCGATAAACGATTCAGACGCGATAAGGAACATGTTGAACAAACAAGAAAAATTTTCAGGAAAATGGATAACCCGACAAATGATCCAATCATAGACGCATATCTCAAAACACAACAAGAAAAACGCGATTCGGTTCGCAACAAGGATAAAGAAGAAGAAAAGAAATGATGAACATCAAACATTTATGTATCGCACTAACCGTTGCATTCATATCGTGCTCGGATAGAGAAAAACAGCAACCGCCCGCTGATACAACCGTCGACACAATGCAAACACTGGTTATGAACGTCCAAAAATGCTCCAGATTATACACCTCTGAATATCGCATCCACAAAATCATAACCCACAACGATCAAGTGCAACTCAAAGGAACAATAATGAAACACCGGTTCGACATCGACCTGCCACTAGGCGAACGAAAAGTTGCAATCCCAATGGACGCCGTCATCAAAACATACGTCGACATGCGAAACTTCTCGGAAGAAAATATAAAACGCAACGGACAGAAAATCACCATCACCCTGCCCGACCCCCGAATAGCCATCGTAAGCACGAAGATAAATCATCAGGAAATGAAACAGTTCATACCCATACTGCGAAGAAACTTCTCCGACGACGAACTGTCGAACTACGAGCAACAAGGCCGACAGCAAATCATCAACCTGATTCCGCAAATGGGAATCGTAGAAAACGCACGATTGAGCGCCGCACGACAAATAATTCCAATATTCACCGCCATCGGCTACGCAGAAAAAGACATAACCATACGTTTCAAACAAAAATTCAGTCTGAACCAACTTCAATCACTCATCGAAAACACAACAACAGAGGAAAAACAATGAAAAAAAGAGAAAAAATAATCCTGAGCCTAATCGAAAACCGGCGAATCATCAAATGGGCACTCATTGCCTCCGCAATCCTTATGCTAATAGTCGCAAGCGCCGTAATCTTCTGGCTCAATCACGATAATAAAATAGAAACATCCGTCGACGAACGAATAAACATAACCCCAACCCAAATAAGACAAATCGAAAACATCGGACAATGGGAATTCCTCTCCATATCCGACGAAGAAATGATCGACACTACCCGACGAGGATTCTTCTCCGACGCCCAATTAGTTCGCATATACTACGGAACCCTCCGACTCGGCATCGACCTCCAAAAAACAACCCCGCATTGGCTCCGCGTCGAAGCCGATACACTCCTGGTCGCAACCCTGCCGCCAATTCAACTGCTCGACTACAACTTCATAGACGAAGCACAAACCAAATCATTCATCCAATCAGGAAGCTGGAACCCATCCGACCTCGAAAGACTCTACCAAAAAGCCCACAAAACAATGCTCAAACGTTGCCTAACCCAACAAAACATAGACACAGCAAAAGAAAACGCCGAACTCCAATTCACACGCCTCCTGAATTCAATGGGATTCAAGACCACCCGAATCGAATGGCAAGAATAACACCAAAGAATATTACCTTTGCCACGCAAACCTTCCAGGGCCTGATTGGAATTGACGGCAAGACGAAATGGTATGCAAGCATGCGGAGCCTCGTTAGCTAGCTCCTAAAACAAAGCGAACAAAAATTTAATTGGCGAAAATAATTACGCTCTCGCTGCCTAGTCGAAGCACAGTAGACTATCGGCTTTATCCCATCACAAGGTGAAGGGACGAGACATCGCTCCGAGGATCTCTTTCCGAATCCAAAGAACAAGCGATGCAGAATAAATCGGAAATAGCATGAGTAGGCCTCGCTACTCATGTGAAAACCAAAGAGGCTAAGGCAACAGTCGGTGGCTCGGGTCTTGCTGTTGCACCAAAACCAAAGGCCGAGATAAGCATGTAGAAAACATATGGTTTCCTTGTGCGGACGCGGGTTCGACTCCCGCCAGGTCCACATCCTCCTCCCCTACATCCTACCTAACTCTCATCCATTCCCGCTCCAGTAAGTAAACCTCCCATTTTCCCTCTTCTTCCTACGCCACGAAACAAATACCTCTCTGTTTCCAATCTTTTCTTCTCCCCCCATCCTCATCCGGTAACCAAATTTATCCGCTTTTCCTTCGTCTCTTTTCCGCCCTCTCTCAATCACCTAAAAATATCTCCTTATCCCCTGTTTCCGCCCTATATTACCCGAAAAAAACAAAGAAAACTTGTGAGGTAAATAAAAACTACATACCTTTGCATCGTTCCAAACAAAGGACGGGCGTTTAGCTCAGCTGGTTTAGAGCATCTGCCTTACAAGCAGAGGGTCGGCGGTTCGAATCCGTCAACGCCCACAGGGGTGATCCCTCGTAGCCCTCCGGGGCTGCGGGGGAATTTTTTATCCATATATTTCCACTAAACAACTACACTCGCATAACTTTATAAAAACCGAGATTAATAGATAAAACTCCATTATCAATCGGAATAATAAATAAAGAAAATCCCTGACAGCTTATGCCATCAGGGATTCCTCTAAATAATCTATTTAACACTTCGTGATTCCGGCGGGATTCAAACCCACAACCTCTTGATCCGTAGTCAAGTGCTCTATTCAGTTGAGCTACGGAACCATTTGAATGGTTACATTGAAAGATTCCGTGTGTTACTTCCTAAATGCGTTGGCAAAGGTATGGTTTTTGCCTTGTTCTGACAAGATTTTACTTTCGTTTTTTATGGTTTGACTCTGGGAATTCGTGTAACCTCGGGAGAGTTATGTGATAACGGACTGCGATGAAACGGATTATGCAGACGAGTGAGAACGTTGCTATGACATTGAGCGGTATGCTCACATCGAGTTCGTAGAGACCCCAGTAGAGGAGACCACCGGCAAGACTGGCCATAGCGTAGATTTCTTTGTGGAAGATTACAGGCACGTTGTTTAGGAGGACGTCGCGAATGACGCCACCGGCAACTCCTGTGATACAGCCCATGATAATGGCTAGCCAAAAGGGATGACCCTGTGCGAGGGTTTTCTGCAGACCGGCTATTGTGAAGAAGGCCAGTCCGAGCGTGTCGAACACGAACCACGCGTTGTCGAGCTTGCGCATCAGGCGGCGGGAGATTATCACGAGTACAAGGGCGTAGAAAGTACAGGAAAGATACTTCACATCGGTTGTCCAGAAGGGTGGAACGCCCAACATGACATCTCTGATTGTTCCGCCGCCGATAGCCACTGCTATTCCGCAGACATATCCGCCGAACCAATCGAAATGTTTGGCAGCCGCATGTCGTATTCCCGAGATTGCGCAGGCAAAGATTCCGAGAATTTCGATGACTTGTTGCAGAGTACGGATTACTTGTGGGTCTGTGTGCAGCATAGCTCTGAGTTGATTTGAATGAGGGTGTGTCAAAAGCGGCACACCCTCATTGTTTTGTTTATGGGTTTACAACATTTTGCGGAGTGCCCTCGAGGAAACTCCTGACGTTCTCAACGCATATTCCCATGAGACGCTGTCGTGCTTCAACGGTTGCCCAGGCGATGTGCGGGGTTATGAATGCGTTCGGGAGGGTGAGCAGTGGATTATCCTCGTGTGGTGGCTCGTCGGTGAGAACATCGGCGCAGTAGGCCTTTATTTTATTTTCGGCGAGTGCTTCAGCCATGTCGTGTTCGTCGACGAGGGCTCCGCGGCCAGTGTTGATGAGGATTGTATCTGGGTGCATCTTTTCGATGGCTTCTTTGTTTATCATCCGAGTATTCTCGGGGGTTAGCGGGCAGTGCAGGCTAATCACATGCGACGTGTTATAAAGCCCATCGAGTGTTGTCTTACGAATCCATTCCGGCAGGTCGTTACTGTTTTTACTTGTGAAAGCCGACACATCCATACCCAGTGTATGTGCAATCTGCGCGACCTTATAACCGATATTTCCGAGTCCTACGATTCCGAGCGTTTTGCCCGACAGTTCCATCAACGGTTCGTCCCAATAGCAGAACATATCCTTTCGACACCACACCTTTTCGCGCGATGCTCGGGCGTAGTGGTCAACCTGGGTAGCTACGTTCAGTAGGTGGGCGAACACGAATTGTGCCACACTGTTGGTGCTATAAGCCGGGATATTCGTCACAATGATTCCACGTTCGCGAGCGGCTCGGATGTCGATATTGTTATATCCTGTTGCCAGTTCGCCGATGTATTTCAGTTTCGGCAGTTGGGCAATCACTTCTCGTGTGATATTGATTTTGTTAACCAAGATTGCGTCGGCATCTTTGGCACGGTCGATGATTTCTTCGGGTGTCGAGTTGTCGTAAACAACCAGGTCGACCAATTCTCTGAGCGGTTCCCATGATATATCGCCAGGGTTGGCGGCATATCCGTCTAAGTCTACAAATTTCATACGTATATCTATTCTTTAAATCGTTTGCCCCAACATTGGAGCATCCATTGATATTGTTTCTCTTCGGCGGGCGAATGTTGAGCGTGCCAGAAGCGTTTGTTCGTGAGTGAATCGGGCAGATATTGCTGTTCGACGAAGTGCGACGGATAGTCGTGCGAATATTTATATCCATCGCCATATCCCAGTTCGTTCATCAGTTTCGTTGGGGCATTGCGAAGATGCAGCGGAACGGGCTGATTGCCGCTTGCTTTAACCTCAGACAGTGCTGCATCTATGCCCATATAGGCCGAATTACTTTTAGGCGACGTTGCCAGATAGACTACCGCTTCGGCCAGAGGAATACGCCCTTCGGGCCAGCCTATTTTCATAACGGCATCGAAAGCGGCATTGGCCAGTAGCAGGGCGTTCGGATTAGCCAGTCCTATATCTTCGGCCGCGCTGATAATCACACGCCGGGCGATGAACTGCGGGTCTTCGCCTCCCTCAATCATCCGAGCCATCCAGTAGAGGGCTGCGTCGGGGTCGCTCCCGCGAATCGACTTGATGAAGGCCGAGATGATGTCGTAGTGCATTTCGCCATCCTTGTCATAAGCCAGCGGATTCTGCTGCAAACGCTCCTCAACCATCTCGTCGGTTATTTCGACTGTCTCGGCGTCATCCACAAGCAGCTCGAGAATGTTCAGTAGTTTCCTGGCATCTCCCCCGCTATAACGCAGTATAGCTCCGGTTTGCTTCAGGTTGATATGCTTTTTCTGCAGTTCCACGTCGCGCGTAATAGCATTGTGCAGAAGTGCCAACAAGTCGTCCTTATCCAGGCTCTTCAACACATAAACCTGGCAGCGCGACAATAGTGGCCTGATAACCTCGAAAGATGGATTCTCCGTCGTGGCTCCGATGAGTGTTACAATCCCTTTTTCAACCGCCCCGAGCAACGAATCCTGTTGCGATTTCGAGAAACGATGAATCTCGTCGATGAAAAGGATGGGTGAGGCCGAGTTGAAGAACCGACCGTTACGAGCCTTTTCGATGACTTCCCGAACATCCTTAACTCCGCTTGTCACGGCCGACAGGGTGTAGAACGGCGTTTCGAGCCTCTTCGCAATGATTTGCGCCAGAGTTGTCTTGCCCACTCCCGGAGGCCCCCAAAGAATGAACGAAGAAACTCGCCCGGCTTCAATCATTTTCTGCAGAACGGCTCCTTCTCCCACTAGATGCTGCTGTCCGATGTAATCTTCGAGCGTGTGAGGTCGCATTCTTTCAGCTAACGGTTCCATTTTTTCGCTTTTTCACTTCAACATTCTATTGCGCGCAAAGTTACTGAAATTAGGATAATATACATTTTCTCAACCCTCTACCCGATTTACCTCAAAAACCTTTGCCGAAAGCGAGCCGAGGTTTTCTTTCACTCAATCCGACAGGTATGAATGCGAACCGAAATCTGGGACAACCTATACGCACTCGGTTGAAATTCTGCCACCGTTTTTATTGCTCTATCGTATTTATATTTTGGTGTAAAAACAAATTATTTAATCTATCATACTACTATGATGATGTAATAATAAAAATATTACGGCATCATAGTGCTATTTTGGTGCAATAATAATTCTATTGCAGCATCGTAGTGCTATTTTGGTGCAAAAAAAATTCTATTGCAGCATCGTAGCGCTATTTTGGTGCAAAAAAAATTCTATTGCAGCATCGTAGCGCTATTTTGATGCAAAAAAAACTCTGTTGCAGCATCGTAGCACTATTTTGATGCAAAAAAAACTCTGTTGCAGCATCGTAGTGCTATTTTGGTGCAAAAAAAACTCTGATGCAGCATCGTAGCACTATTTTGATGCAAAAAAAAATTCTATTGCAGCATCGTAGTGCTATTTTGGTGCAAAAAAAACTCTGTTGCAGCATCGTAGAACTATTTTAATGCAAAAAAAACTCTGTTGCAGTATCGTAGCACTATTTTGGTGCATTAAAAATCATTTTGCATCATCGTAGCACTACGATGATGCAAAAACAGTAGCGGGAGATTAAACTAAGGGATTATTTGAGGTGCTGCAGAGCAGGGCTCGGTTTCGCGAGGGAATGTTTGTTTAGAATGGTTTGGGGGCTGATTAACAGATGGGTCGTACGAGTTAGTCTTCTTCGTAGCCTCGTTGATATTGGGTTGGGGTTATGCCGCAGACGTTTTTGAAAGCGCGAACAAAGTTGGAATAATCGGTGAAGCCGCATTGCTGGGCTACGTCGCGGAAGTTTATCTCGGGGTTGCGGTCGAGGAGTTGTTTTGCGCGGCGAATTCGGATGCGCTGTAAATAGCTCGTGGGGGTGTGACCGGTAAGGGCGGAGAGCTTGCGATAGAATTGGGTGTAGCTCATGCACATTTGCGAGGCGAGCTGTTTAACGTCGATTTCTTTTTCGTTGTTCATCATGATGTATACGCGGTCGGTTAGTTTAGTTAGGAATCGGCGGTCGGATTCGATATTGCGATCGATGGGGGTGTTGTCGGGTTGTTCGGTTACCTCTTCGATTTGGGAGTATTTTTCGCGAAGCATGTTTCGTTGTTCGACGAGTTTTTCGACTCTGGTGCGGAGTTCGGCGCTGTTGAATGGTTTGGCCAGGTAGGCGTCGGCTCCGGCTTCGAGTCCGGCCACGCGGTCGGCTTCGGTTATTTTTGCTGTGATGATGATGATTGGGATGTGATTTATGATTTCGTTTGCCCGTATTTTGCGGCACACTTCTAGTCCGCTCATTCCTGGCATCATGAGGTCGGTTATGATGAGGTCGGGCACTATTTCTTGTGCTTTTTCGAGTCCTTCGGCGCCGTTGGTTGCGTAGAAGGTTGCGTATTTGTCGACAAGTTGCGAGCCGATGTAGGCTGCAACGTCGCTGTTGTCTTCGATGATGAGCAGGCGCAGGTTGTCGTTATCGGTTGTCTCGCTGTCGTTAGTTTTTTGGCTTTCCTGTGGTAGTAGCGGGGTGTTGGATGTCTTTTCGGGTTCTACGGGCATGTAGCGTTTCTTGCCGTGGAGGATGGGGATTGCGAGATGGAATGTGGTGCCTTTGCCGAGTGTACTTTCGGCTGTGATGGTTCCGTCGATGGAGTCGACGATTTGCTTGACAAGGGCTAGGCCTACGCCGGTTCCGATGGTTGAGTTTTCATTTGGTGCTTGATAGAATGGTTCGAAAATGTAGGCGATGTCTTCTTCTGATATTCCGCTTCCGGTGTCGGCGATGTCGAGCTTAAGGCAGTTGTCTTCTTTCCATAGGAAAACGGTTATCTTACCGTATTCGGGGGTGAATTTGAAGGCGTTGGAGAGAAGATTGTTCATGATTTTGTTGATGTAGTCGGGTACGAAGTCGGTTAGAATGTCGCCCTTGACTGTGTATTGGAGGTTGACTTTGCGTGTTCGTGCATAGTCGCGATAGCTTTCAACAATCATTGAGATGTGTGTAGCGATGTTTCCACTTCGCCAATCGGGTTCGCCCACAGCCGATTTTACCTTTGAGATGTCGAGAAGTTGATTAATGAGCGTGAGGAGGTTGTTTCCTTGTCGCTGGATGATGAGGAGTTTTTCGCGTGTATCGTTGTCGGTTTTCTTGTCGTCGACGATGTTTCGGCTTAGACCTAGGATTACGCTCAGCGGGGTTCGGAATTCGTGGGTGATGTTTGTGAAGAAGTTTTCGCGCAGGCTGCTGGCTTGCTTGAGGGCTTGGTGGTTGCGTGAACGAATGCGCTGAATGTAGTACATCAGCGAAAGCACAGCCAAAAGGAATAGTACCACGAGGGCGAACACTCCGTAGCTGATGTTTTTGATGGTGCGTTCGGAGGCTAGTTCTTTCTTTGCGCGGTTCACTTGTTCCATTTGTCGGTTGCGCTCAATGCGTAGACTTATGTTTTGGATGTGGTTCATTTTTTCCATGTCGACTACACTGTCTTGCAGGGCCGCCGACTGGACATGATGTTTGAGGGCGTTACGATAGTCGCCCTTCTGTTCGTATATTTTGTAGTATATGTTATGGATGTCGGCGAGGTGTTCTTTCGACTTGATTTTCTTAGCTATGGCTTCCGACTTTTGAAGGAGTTGCAGAGCTCGCTCTTCGTTTTTCATGATATAGTCGAGGTTGGCCAGAGCTATAAGCGAAATTAGGGCGTGCCATTCGTCTTTCCAGGCACGCATCATGTTGTATGATATTTCATATTCTTTGTAGGCCTCGTCGTACTGATGAGCCTTTTCGTAAAGCAAGCCGAAGTATATGTGGCAAAGTGATATGCCGAGTTTGTTATTGGCTTTCTTGTTGAGTTCCATCGAGCGACGGAAGTAGATCCAAGCGGAGTCGTAGAGTTTTTTGTGTTCGAATATGGAGCCGATGTTGGCGTTGTTTATTGCCTGACCGGTGTAGCTGCCGATGGCTTTTTCGCCGATGAGCGCTAAGCGTATTGCACTGTCGGCCCGGTCGTAGTTTCCAATGGTCATGTAGATGTTACCCAGTCCGTTGAGCGACATCACTCTGTTTTTTTGCGCCATGGACGAGGTGTCGGTGCTTTCTTCGCTTATTCGCCAGGCGCGATAGTGATATTCTTGTGCGGCGTCGAACACTCCCAGTCGGCGGTAGTTGGTGCCGATGTTGTTGAGTGCCTGCACCCATTCGATGGTATCGTGTTCGGCTTCGGCTAACTTGAGGCATTCGCTATGTATGCGTAGAGCCTCATCGAACTTACTTTCATTACGATAAAATTTGCCGATTTCGCGCAAGGCTACAATGCTCCCCAGATAGTCGCCTTGTGCTTCGAAATGTTTATAAAGTTTATCTAGTTCTTTAATGGAATGTGCTGTCTTGACTATGCTGTCGACCTTTTGGCGCTGCTCGGATGGGTAACAGGTGCTCTTGTTGCAGCATGATGAAATGAGGAATATCAATATCGTAACGGCACATAACGTGCCTACCATTGTCTTAGCGATGCAGATTTGCTTGTTAAGTAAAGAATGGAGGGCGCTCTTCATATCGGGCGAAACACTTAAAAAAATTTCGGGCAAAAGTAAGTATTTCGGATAAAAAACCACAACAATCGACCATTCCCTGCCACGTTCAAAAAAGTCGAGAATCGAGAGAAGATTCTGCAAGACGCAACAAAGAGTAGGTTTGTTAATTCCTGTAAACCTGTCACTGCTCAACACCATGTTTCAAAGGGTTTCAGATAGATATAGTGCAAGATTTTGCAAGATGGCGAAAATGAAGAATGCAAGATTTTGCAATGATATTTGCAAGATTTCGCAATGCCACTTCCTTGGAACCGCCTCTAACTTTGCAAAAAAGATTTAGCACAATGAGGCATGACCAAAACAATCCGAAAAGGAAAAATAAAAACCTGGAGTTCTGCGACGACCGAATGGAACTTCTAGACACCATCAAAGAAATGGTTAAGAACGAAGTGAGCAAAAGCATACATTATATAAAGAAGGTGGGAACTACCAAGAACGCTACTCCCGAAACACCGCCTCCTGAAAAATTAAGCCAACCTAGTACCTTTCATAATCTCATGCGGAAGGTGCTGCAATCCATCTTTAATTACTTGTTAATTATGATATAGATGGGCCCATATATATAAAAGGTGGATAGGAAAAATAGAAACTCATATAAATGCCTCAATAATATATGATGATATGCGAATAGGCCGACGCCGATGCAACATGTAATATTTCTTTTTTATAAGCATACACTCACGAGCAAGGACGTCGGCCGTCGCATTGATAAAACGGTAAACAACAACATTTAAAATAAATAGCCGACCGCCCGCAAGGACGAGAAGCAACAAAAAGAGAGTAAATGAATAGAATTTAAAAAGTAAAACTTTAATTTTTTCAAGAATGAAAATAACAAATTTCTTAGCAAGCTTCGCGAGAGTATTTTTCGCACTTGCAATAACATTAATCAGCAGCAGTTCATTAATTTCATGTTCGGATAGTCCAAATCCCGAGCCAGACCCAGATCACGGTGGAGGCACAATCAACGAGTTGAACATCGATGGTTCGCCATTCAGAATCTCGAGTGCACAATACAACAGCGACAAATACGGAAAGGGGAAATATGAACTTCGCCTCGGCGACTTCAAAATAAAAAAAATCGTGCCACAGTCTACTAATCCTCAGGCCTCCGCTCAGCAAGAAATAGTGCTTGAAATCAACGCTACCGATAACGGAAAGCAAATTACCATGGACAATAGCAATAACGAATGGAGATTCGTGGCACCAGGATTGGAATGCAACAGTGGCGGTAAGTTGGCCGACAAGGGGAGCTATATGAAAGTTACCCGCGAGATTGGTACAATGAAATTTACTATTGAGCTTAACGTAATCAGCGGAGGCAAGAAGGTTATCGGAAAATATGCCGGAACATTCAAATCGGACAAAATAGGTAGCGATGTCCAATACGGCTTCTCTATCGACGGCCAGAACGTAACATCGAACAACATTGCGAGTCTGCCAGCCCTAAAGAAGGGAACCATTAGTTTCGATGCTTCAACCAACACTCTTACGCTCAACAATGCCGACATTGAGGGCGAAACCAATAATCCTGTAATCAATTTCAGCAAGAGCGGTGTTCATTTCACCATCAAGTTTATTGGCAATACCTCCATCGAAAGTAAAAAAGACATAGCCATAGCGGCCAGAAACGACAATGCATTAACCATAATCGGAGAAAAAAACGCTTCCCTTGAACTAGAGGCTCTCAATATCAAATTCGCAATCATTGCATCTAAAGACATCACACTCAAAGGCGACAAGACTAATATCAAATCAGAAAGTGCAGTTCGTTCTGAAAAAGGCAAGATTTCAATCGCAACCAAATGCAGTTTTGAAACCTTACGAACCGATGGAGCCATTCAAGCATATAACGGAATCGAGTTCGATAAGAGCTCCTACCTTATAATAAATATGGAGGACTACAAAATCGGAAAAAACAACGAGAACTATCAAACAATTATGGATAAAGACGGTAACTCGCTCAAAGAGGTTGTCTTCATAGAACGTATAAACTAAGCCAACGACGCTGGGGGAAGAGGAAGTTTCCTTCTCCCCCAGGTAATGCTACACTTTGAATCGCCCCTTAAACACACTTTTATTGACAAACAACATCTAATTAACGCCTACTCCCGCGGGGCAGGCATGAGTTAAAATGTCTCATCCAATCCATCACCCCTTCACCCCCACCTTTTCAGGTGAATCCCGAAAGGGAGAATCCTACCAACAAACCTTTTTATTAACAAATAAACAACAACAATGAAAAAGAATTTTTTATCAGCAAGTCTGACGAAAGCAGCTTTCGCTCTTGCTACAGTATTGACTCTATCGCTAACTTTCTAGGCTTGCAGCGATAAGAACGAGCCCGATAATCCAACCAGACTCAACAACCAGGCGAAGATTGATGGCAAAGTGTATAACATTAAAAGCGCCGAACTTAGAAAGATCAACTCTCAAGAATTCTCTTTAAGTCTCTATTTGGATAATGGTGATGTATATCTCTATCAATCCTAAAGTGAATGGTAAAGCTATGAGTTTAAATAGCACAGATGGTAATTGGGCAATTCAATATAAAACGTTCTTCATAGCCTCTACAAAAATGAATAACAAGGGCGACCGAGGAACTATCAAATACTCCATCAACCCCGAAACCGGCCAGTGTAGCGTGGAAATCACAGACGGATATATATCAGCCGGAAAGAATACATCTGGCGACAATAAAGAACACTCTTTCATCTTGAACTACAACGGTAAACCGAAGAAATTCATGCCCGAGCCCAGGAATTTGTACGTAACCTTCGACGAAGATGAGAAGCCCATTATTAAAGCTGAATACAAAGAAGAAGGCAAAGGCAACTACACTTTCTATCTCAACCTCTCGGACGACGGTACGGAAAAGGTGCAGCTCAAACTGAACAAAGACCTACACATGACCGAGAGTGCCATCGAACTGAACAAAAGAGAAGAGAAGCACACCAAAGGAGAGCATTATTGGTCGATAAATTACTATAACCCCTACGGCAACTGTTTGATTAATACTTTCTCCGATATAAACAGTGATATCCCCGTCTTTACCACCGGCACTTTCACCTTTAAGGGCTCGTTCAAACTAGGCGTCGACTTCAATTTGAAAAACGGGCGCGTAAAGGGTACCGACGGTAAGGAGCACTCCCTCGTATTTAGCTATACCGGCACGATGACTAAGCTGTAAACGCTGCGCACACTAAATATCTTATTTATATCAGCCCAACACCCGGGCCGGATTGACCCGGGTGGGCTGAATGTGTAAGGACAGACACAGAACGAACAGAAAGACGCCCGGAAAGATGGAGCGGACAGATGGGACGGACAGACACGGGGTCTGTCCCTACAGAAGAAGACACAAAAAACATGGAACAAAACAAAGAGCATTTATCTAAACGCAAGGTTATCCGATTGCGGGGATACGATTATTCCACTCGAGGCCTTTATTTCGTAACCATCGTTGTAAACAAACGGTTGAATTTGTTCGGACACATCCTGGACAACCGTATGATAATGAACGATGTCGCCAGGGCGTTCGAGAAATCATATTTGGAATTACCCGAGACGTTTAGAGATGTTGAATGTTTGGATTATGTTTTCATGCCGAATCATTTTCATTGCATCATCGGATTGTTAGGAAATGGTTCTAGCAATTTATCAGAGTTGATGCGGTGGTGGAAATCCGAAACCACCAATAAATATATTCATGGTGTCAAGGAAAGTGGATGGATTCCGTTCGCCGGCGTTTTGTGGCAAGGACGTTTCTATGACCACATAATCCGCAATCAAGAAGAATTAGATGCATTTCGGAATTACATCCACGAAAATCCCAAACGATGGGCAGAAGATGAATACACATGCAAGTAATTACAATGCCCATCGGAATGGGGTGCGTGATATCCAACATTTTATGTCTACGGGCATATTTGTGTGCCAAGACAACTCGGGCGCGTTCCGCCCGCATGTAGGGACAGACCCCGTGTCTGTCCGGCACCTGCGCCAATTCGGTCTACCGACCGCACAATATATCCCGTCCTTGGCAGACAGACACAGAGCGGATAGAAAGACGCCCGGAAAGATGGAGCGGACAGATGGGACGGACAGATGGGACGGACAGATGGGACGGACAGACACGGGGTCTGTCCCTACATGCGGGCGGAACGCCCGAGTTGGCATACAGACGAGAAATCGGGCGGAGATTATTATCAAACAGACCCTGTTTTACACCAGCGGGTCAGACTTTGCCCCAAACAGACCCTGTTTTACACCAGCGGGTCAGACTTTACCTCAAACAGACCCTGTTTTGAACCAGCGGGTCAGACTTTGCCTCAAACAGACCCTGTTTTGAATCAGCGGGTCTGACTTTGCCTCAAACAGACCCTGTTTTACACCAGCGGGTCAGACTTTGCCCCAAACAGACCCTGGACGGGAATAAAATATTAATCCCCATCCCCGAAGCAGTTATTATCTAGGATTATCCTCTGAGATTACCCTCGAAAAGAAGCTGTCGATAAAGATTTAACAAACAAATTATTTCAAACAGATTAAACAGTATGAGTACAAAATCAACAACACACTTAAAGATTGACAATGGCGGATATAGCCAGTACGACAACTCGCTTCACGCCCAGTTTCACAGAACGCAATACGATTATGTGGCAGCCGTGAACATTGCAAAACTCAATATGCCGGCCGAAGTACTCGGCGAATGGAAGAAAAATATCGACGCCGAAGTTGAAATCAATAAAGAAACCGAAGCCTCGATTCACACAGCGAAACTGCTAGCAAAAGATAGAGAGCGTGATAAACTGCTAACATATCTCTTCGGCGAAATTAAAAACAACAAAATCGCACCCGACGACTTAAAACAACAGGCTGCCGAAAAGCTCGACGTAATTATCAAGCCATACTACGGTATTCAAAAAGACCCTATGGAATCCGAAAGCCTCCACATTGTGGGTATGCAAGCCGACCTCGAAAAATATCCCGGTGAAGTAGCCGCCCTGAATCTCATGCCGGTGGTTGCGAAGTTATATACAGTGAACGATGAGTTCGAAAAACTCCGCAAAGAACGTCGCGAAGAAACAGGTATCATCACACCACTGAACTCACGTGAAATCCGATTGAAAACAGATGAATCCTTCTCCAAAGTGTGCATCTACATTCTTTCGGCCAACCTGCACGCTACAACCAACGAAGACCGTGAACTCATTTCTACCCTCATCACGAATATGAACAAAACATCCCACGCTTTCCGTGCCAATAACAACGAAATCATGGCACAACGCAAAGCCGCAGCCAAAAAGAAAAAAGAAAAAGAAGGCGGAGGAGGAGAAGACGACAAAAAGAAACCGTCTGACCCAAAGAAACCCGACGACGGAAAACTCCCAAACCCGGACGGGAAGAAGACCCCGGAGAAGATAAAGTCTAACTTCCCGGAAAAAGAGCCGCCAATCCAGTCCACAGATAACGGCTCCACTCCGTAGCCCGTAGAAGGGCGACAACCCTTAGGTAAGGGGGCGAAGCACCAACGAACCCCCTACCCTAAGGTCTCCACATCAAAGCCCCATAAGGGGAACAACCGAATCGCTATGATAGAGACAAGTAATCAAAAACAAATATGAAAAGAATCTCAATCCTCCTGCTCTTCCTTGGGCTCATGAGCCTAAGTGCTGTAGCGCAAAAAAGCAAACTATCGCCCAAAAAGGCGGCGACAAAAACAAAGAACTCCACACAAACCAAGTTCTACAAAGGCGCATGGTTCTCAGTACGCTATCCAGCATCATTCAAGGCCCAAAGCGAGATGCCATCGAAAACCGGTGGCCCTGGCACTTACGATTCGGCAACATTCACCTCACCCGACGGAACCGTAACATTCTGTATCTACGCCCCGAAATATAGCACCACGATTCCAAAAGAACTTTTCGGCGACAACTTCGTAGACACTGAAAAACTTCGTGAAGGTGGCATCACCTCCTACTCATCGTTCTATTCGCCCAAGTACAAGCGCACATGCAGCTACATGGCCTATAGATGCGAGGAAACAGCATTTCTCTACGTAATTGGTCTACGATACACAACCTACGAAGCATTCGAGAAGTACAAAAAACAATACGATGCCTTCAAAAAGTCGCTCCTCCTATACGACGACTAAGTAAATTGAAAGCAAACCTCATAACTATCGACGACGCAAAACAAGGAATCAAAGTCAAGAAAATCATGAACAACACAGCCAGGATAAGATGTAGCAACCGTATATTTTAATATATTTGCGAAAACATCATATCTATATGAAGAACTATAATATTATTATTGCTATCGCACTACAACTACTTATAGCTAGCTCGTGCGAAAAAGCTGTGGTCGACGAGCCGATAGACGATACGACCTACACTGTGAATCTGTTCCCGAAAGAAGAGAACATCTCTATCACCGAAATCCCATTATCCCGAGCCGGCGATGACAAGAAAATCTACGCCATCAACGTCTCCGAAAAGAAACCAAAAGGTACCAAGGTGGTTAAATATGCCTACGGACTGTTCTCGGATCCCGAACGAATCGCCCTAAAACTCAAAAAAGGCTATCATTACTCCATCGAATGCCTAATCGTAAAGGATGACATAGAATCGCTCTATAATGATAACGGCGAATATCTTGCCCCGTTCTATCATGGCGTCGAGAAAAAAGACACTTTGCCTACTAAACTGACAAACCAATTTGTCTACTCCTCGAAACACAATCTCTTCGCCCTAACATCTGGCTACACACATATCTCGGCTACGAAAAAGGTCAGTCATCCGCGTCTTTACAAATTCTATGGGAAGGTCGAGAATTTTACTCCCAGTAGCGACGACGAAAGCATCACCATCGATATGAAACGATGCGTATTCGGCTTACACTTCCTGATAACCCCACCCGAAGAAGGCGAATACACCATCTCATATCTGAACCGAACAATCAACCTGAAAGCCGGTTCACCTGCCTATGATGAACAATCAATTTTCAGCTTTAAACTCCCCGATAAATGTATTGCTCCACAATACAGCTCACTTATGGAACTAAGTCTTAAGTGGACACATTCCGACGGAACCTTTACTACCGAAACCAAAGACATAACCCTACGTCGTAACTTTATCCAAGTAATCAAAATAGAAGGTAATAAGGGGGCGAAAGGTTCCAAGATATCCTTAAATGAAGAATCCGGAGCCCTTTCGAAAGACACTATTCTTTGGCACTTCAGCGGATAGTTGGGGCTGATTAAAGGACTAGTCCCCAACACATATAGCATACCTCAAAACCAAAACTCCTCTGACTCCAAAAAAGAAGTCAGAGGAGTTTTGGTTTTTACAACTTATTAAAACCTTAGGCGTCTATGTTTGCGTAGGTCGCGTTTTGTTCAATGAATTCGCGGCGCGGCTCGACATCGTCACCCATGAGCATTGAGAATATCTCGTCGGCTTCGGCAGCATTCTCTATATTCACTTGCTTAAGAAGACGAGTCTTGGGGTCCATGGTTGTTTCCCAAAGTTGTTCGGGATTCATTTCTCCTAATCCTTTATATCTCTGTGTATGGATATTTTTACCATCTTCGGTTCCGTCGCCATACTTGTCTATGAACATCTGGCGCTGCTGCTCGGTGTAGCAATATTCGCTTATCTTTTTGTAGGTACATTTATAAAGCGGCGGAGTAGCTATGTAAAGGTGTCCTTCTTCGATTACTTTAGGCATGAAGCGATAGAAAAGAGTCATTATGAGGGTGTCGATATGAGAACCGTCGACATCGGCATCGGTCATAATGATAATCTTGTCGTAACGTAACTTATCAGTGTTTGCTTCGTAGTCATCTTCACCTTCAACGCCGAATCGCACACCTATGGATTGGATTATATTCATCACTGATTCTGCCTCGAATACTCTGTGACGCTGAACTTTTTCCACATTCAAAATCTTTCCTCTAAGCGGAAGAATTGCCTGGGTATATCTATCGCGCCCCTGCTTTGCCGAACCTCCTGCCGAGTCGCCCTCAACGAGGAAGATCTCACAGTCTTTCGGGTCTTTCTTCGAACAGTCGGCCAGTTTGCCAGGTAGTCCGCCACCGCTCATAACATTTTTGCGCTGAACGCTTTCACGTGCATTTCGGGCGGCTATTCTTGCCGTGGCGGCAAGAATCACTTTATTGCAAATTAGCTTTGCTTCATTGGGATGCTCTTCAAGATAATTGGAAAGTGCTTCACCTACGGCTTGTTGCACTGCTCCAGACACTTCACTATTGCCAAGCTTGGTCTTAGTTTGCCCTTCAAATTGCGGTTCAGCCACTTTGATGGAAATAACGGCCGTAAGACCTTCTCTGAAGTCTTCGCCTGCAATTTCGATCTTCGCCTTTTCAATCTGTTTGGATATTGTTGGTTCGCCGTCAGCGTAGGCTTTCAAAGTCCTAGTAAGAGCGGTACGGAATCCGGTTAGATGAGTGCCACCTTCTATAGTATTTATATTATTTACATAGGAGTGGATGTTCTCCGTATAGTCAGTGTTATACATGATAGCAATCTCAATAGGTATGCCTTGCTTTTCAGTTTTCAAGTATATTACATCGTTGAATAAATGCTGACGATGTCGGTCTACATATCGAACGAATTCTTTCAGTCCGTCTTCTGCATGAAATGTTTCTGTGCGTATTTTACCAGTTTCCGGGTGAGGATGCATATCAGTGAGAATAATCTTTATTCCGGCATTCAGATAGGCCAATTCTCTCATACGGCGTGCAACGATGTCCCATTGAAATGTTGTTGTGGTGAAAATAGAATTATCTGGCCAGAACTGTTGTCGTGTTCCGGTTTTTTCGGTTGTGCCGATGACTTTCACAGGATAGAGCGGTTTACCTTTTTCATATTCCTGCTGATAGATATTCCCATCTCGGAATACCTGCGATTTCATGTGTGCTGAAAGTGCATTGACGCAGCTAACACCTACTCCATGCAATCCGCCGCTGACTTTATAGGAACCTTTATCGAATTTTCCGCCAGCATGCAATATGGTCATCACGACTTCCAATGCACTTTTGTGTAGTTTTTTATGTTCGTCGACAGGAATTCCTCGTCCATCATCCTCTACAGTTACTGAACCGTCTTCATTGAGTGTAACCTCGATATTCTTACAATATCCGGCCATTGCCTCATCAATGGAGTTGTCGACCGTCTCATTGATTAAATGGTGGAGTCCTTTTTCGCTAATATCTCCGATATACATTGCTGGGCGTTTCCGCACAGCTTCCAAGCCTTCGAGGACTTGGATATTACTGGCCGAGTAATTATTCTCGTTCTCTTGAAAATCTGCCATTTTGTTAGATTCCTCTTTTTTAATAGTACGCAAAGATACTAATAAACACTAATATGAGAGGTTGGGCTGGACCGAAAAATATTTAAAACTAAGTAGTGATTATCAGTAGTTTTTCTAGAATAAAAAAAGATAGGCACCTACTTTATGATGCCTATCTCTTGTAAATCTTTAAAGCTATATTCTTAATGAACCTATCCTAGAGTAGCAATATGTTTGCAAAGGCCAGATTTCAGGTTTGCGGCCTTGTTCTTATGAATGATATTAGTTTTTGCAAGCTTATCAAGTATCTTTTGTACCGACGGATACATTTTTATTGCTTCATCCTTATCGGTTATAGCACGAAGTTTACGTACTGCATTACGCATAGTCTTTGCATAATACTTGTTATGCAGTGCTCTCTTTTTGTTTTGACGGATTCTTTTAAGTGCTGATTTGTGATTTGCCATCTTTATATGTTTGTTTTATTCTTGTAGTCCCTAGCAGAGTCGAACTGCTCTTTAGAGAATGAAAATCTCTCGTCCTAACCGATAGACGAAGGGACCATGATAAGTGATTTTTCCGTGTGCAAATTTAGACGATTTATTTTGACACCCCAAACTTTTCTGAATATTTTCTGAAAATCACTACAAAGTAGTATTTTTGGTTTCCATTTATGGACACTTTTGTTATGGGAGAATATTGAAATAATGGTCAAAACTAGAGCGATTGTGTTGCGGAGTATTAAGTTTGGCGATTCTTCATTGATTGTGGATATGTTTACGGAAGAGATTGGGCGTATTTCATTTATTGTTCGTATTCCGAGGACTTCGAGAGGGAAGATTAAGAAGCAATTCTTTCAGCCGATGAATATTCTTTATTTGGAGTTTGACCACAGGACAAGAGTTGAGTTGCAGCGTTTAAAGGACGTGAGTATCGCTTATCCTTTTTTCTCTATTCCGTTTGAGCCGACAAAGACGAGTATTTTACTCTTTTTGGCGGAATTTCTTTTTTATACCACAAGGAATGAATTGCAGAACGTGAACCTTTTCAAGTATATCGTTTCTAGTTTGGAATGGTTAGATAATGTTCGAGACAGTTTCGCTAACTTTCATCTCGTGTTTATGTTGCGTTTGAGTAAGTTCATTGGGTTCTTTCCGAACTTCGAGGATTATTCTCCCGGATGTTATTTTGATTTGCGCAATGGATGTTTTTGTTTGAAGATTCCGTTTCATTCCGATTTTCTTTCTCCGCAGGAAGTTGGGGTGGTTGGCGATTTGATGCGCATGAATTATGAAACGATGCGTCTTTTCCGATTATCACATTCGGACAGGAATCGCATAACCGAGCTAACTCTTTATTATTATCGATTACATATCACAAGCATGCCCGAGTTACAGAGCTTCCATGTTCTGCGTACCCTTTTTGCCTAAAGGAAATTTCTAATCCGGTAGCAAGAAACATCTGATTAACTTTGCTGGCCAGACTTAATTACAAAAAATAAGATGATAAAAGCGTGTTTATTCGATTTGGATGGGGTGGTGTTCAATACCGAACCGCTCTACACTAAGTTTTGGAGAAAAATCGGCAAGGAGTTCGTGCCGGGTATTAAGGATTTCGAGTATAAAATCAAGGGACAAACGCTGGTACAGATTTTTGACGTATTCTTCGGCGGGATAACCAATCGAAATCCCGTGAGAACTGTCCAACAGACAAAAGTAACAAACCAAAGAGCTGGGAGAAATGACCAGCCAATCAATCAAAAGGCCGAGATAACCGACCGGCTTAATCGTTACGAGCAACGGATGCGATATGAATATGTGCCAGGATTCGAGGAGTTCATTGTCAAGATTAGGAAGGAGGGAATGAGAACTGCGCTTGCAACGAGTTCCAACCGCGAAAAGATGCAGAATGTTTACAATCAGCACAACGAGTTTAGGGAGTTTTTTGACGAGATTCTCACCGCGGAAGAATTCGATGAGAGTAAACCTTCTCCCGATTGCTATCTTAAGGCTGCCGCTCGACTCGGAGCCGCCCCCGAAGAGTGCGTAGTATTCGAGGATAGTTT